>Ga0209363_1001342_pt1 | contig 11679 bp, 9 predicted proteins | sample WorMetexBAHAMAS3_FD_187385 | JGI IMG/M metagenome (GOLD analysis project Ga0209363, IMG submission 187385) | Marine gutless worms symbiont microbial communities from Max Planck institute for Marine Microbiology, Germany - Inanidrilus exumae... | ecosystem: Host-associated > Annelida > Digestive... | reverse complement strand
CGTCGCCTCCAGTCATCACTTACATTGCATACGAGATAATATGAAATTGCAGGAGTTGGCAGTAGCCCTGACCAGCTGGACATGGTCTGCTGCAACGTCGCTATTGTTTTGTTTGTTAATTCTCGTTAGTATTGAAATGCTGCTTAGGGAATGTCTCGGTAGCACGCTATAGTTATATGGCACACGTTTACGTTTTTGCACCATCTATCTGGAACTCTGCCTGAACACATTCGCCGTATAGACAAATTATCAACCTTCAAACGCCAATTAAAATTTCAGCTATTCATGTCTGCTTTTTTCCCGTCTAGTCACCCTGTGCTAGCGCCTCAGATTCGTTTTACAATTTCTGACGCTTTACAAATAATTTTGTGCGTGTGTGTGCATGATTTGGTTCCAGAAAAAGATGAACAATAAGTCCACGACCTGTCCAGCTTCCAGAACGAAGATTTTTAAACTTTGCTATGGTTCAAACGTTAGCTGTATTGAGAAGCAATGAACGACTCTGAGGTCAGGTTGCTCCAACTATACTTAAATTTAAGTAGTGCTTAAATTGCTATGGTCATTGGCATAAAATGCGCTGCACCATTGCCATTTAACAACAAGTCGCTGCTTTAATCTTCACTTAGGTTAAGCAGCAATTATCGGCCCTTAAAAGTTAAGTAGCGGTTTTTATAGAACAATTTTGACTGTGAAAAGGCACAGTGAAAAAAAACTAATTGAGTAATTCATCGTGTATAATATATTTAAATTTCAATAAAACAATAAACTGGTATATTACCGCATAGAATTAATGAAGTAAAGCGAACAGAATGCATCGTGTTTTACAAGCACGGCGAGAAGCTGCTGTAGCAGACGTCATGCCATGAAGATGCCACAACGACATCATAACCATTTATTTATTTATTTATTTAAAACTCTGTGATATCACGTGACTCTCATCAGCCAATAGGAATCACTGTAATAGTCAATCCTTGCTTCTCCGCTTTAATAAGTAGCAATTAATTTTTGCCGGTTGCAACGATTCTGACTTACTGTATGCGAAGATTCAATTTCTTGTTACAGTTAAGTGGCCATTAGTTAAGTGACGATTGACATATCGTTGGTGCAACAGGCCCCGACAGTCGACATTGCAAGTCCACGACGAACGTTCACCTTTGTGACATGAAAATTTTCGTGTGTGGACTTGCCGCAGTCGAAGCTGCGGAATGTCGGGTGAACATCGACTTGGGAATTGATACGTTAATTACCAACGTTCTAGTTTAGGTATAAATATGAAGCATCAAATGTAGCATAGGCTACGTGAGTTCTATACTTTGTTCTAGCTGATGACTACTAATCATTGTTTACCTAGACAAAATTGTAAATTGTTCTATGTATCCACGGCACGCATGAAGACAACCAGCCTTGCCTGACGATGTATAGTGCCAGCGAGAACTGTAGCTGATCAGTACGCGTGAATATAGCCAAATTATCGACAAACTGCGCCGCGCGTCGTTCTGTCCGATTGCTTGCCGGATATCAATAATGAATGGCCGTAAAGATGGCCAATATGGCGAAGTTATTTGCAGCGCATGAGGCGAGCGAAGATGATCGTCAGGTCGATCACGTGGTGCCGCTTTCCATCAATCGCCAGCGGTGGCTTGTCAGTGATGATAGCGTGACGTTGTCTTTGATCGTCAGCCAGCGGCTGTAGCCGAGTCTCTGATAAGGACGACGATGATGATAAGCTTACCTAAACGTCCCGAAGTAGATCGATAGTGGTTACTGCGTGTCTACGAGTATTTAATATGCACGTACGCTCGTACGTCTAATGCGTACTCATCGTCACAACAGTTGTTGCCTATATGACTATAAGCGACATCGTTTTGTGCTTAGAGTTTTACTAACTTGTGTGTTTGCTTGTTTTTATTTTCTTTATAAAATAATCTTTGTACTACAATATATGCTTAATTTTTGTTTCCAGTACATGGGTAGCCCGTATAAGCGGAGCATTAAGCTCATTGGGTACTACTCGTCACACATAATTTCAATTGTCGTCGCTTAATATTGATATTACTTTGTGCTGTCAACTGTGATTTGTTTGTGTGTGACGAATTAAACTGATTGATTGATTGATTCAGACTTGCTGCCAGTGCCACTGTACTACCGGTAATAGACGACTTGTCGACTAGAATTGTCAACTACGTCACGTGTGCTTCGTGGAAACAGAAATCGTTAGGCTGCTGACTAGTAGCTTGTGTGTGGCGTTCCAACGTCAAATAATGTGTTTATTTACAATGTGTGTATTTATTTCTGTTTAATTTTGTTGTGTTTTTTCTTTCTTTTCTTCCTTTTCATTTTGTTGCTACCGAATTTTTCCTGGTTAATAAAGATATTCATAAGGCACCGCGTCATATCATCGTCGTTGGCAATATCATCATCATCATTAACGTAAAGCATCATATTACAAACTCGATGTAAAAGTAGTAAAGTACGCGCAACACAACACATAGGGTGACAACAATGACTTAATTCATTCCAGTCTATGCCAGCTGTTCTGGCCGCCATGATGTAGGGCAAGGAAATGTAAACACTTCAAGTCGTGTGTTAATTTAATATCGCCTATCTGGTGCTAGCACTAAGCTTTTTCATAAACCTACTTATTCATTTTTATTTAAATAACGTGACACATTTTCACCAGTTAACTTCGCACCTAATGACCTCGAAGTCGACCTGCGGTTACGTGCGATTAATATCCTCTTACGCCAAATTCGAGCTTTCATTGACTTCTTTTCAGTTACGAGCCAGGACGGGAAGATGGAGAAACTAGATGGAAAGTACTTTGAGAGAGTACAACTCCCCGCGAACGTGAAATTTGGGGGGTTTTGTCACCAACACTTGGCAACACTTGCCACACCTACTATTAGAAGTGTAAAATGTATAAACAATCGCCGATTTACAGAGTTTTTTGACCGTTACTTCCAACATCCCTCTACCGAGCGTAACGAAACACGAACTTGGTCTTCCCTTTCCCCCTAGGAACCTTCCCATAAAATTTGGTACAAATCCGTCCACAAGTTTTTTAGTTATCGTGGTCACAGACAGACACACAGACAGACAGACACACAAACCAACGCCGGTAAAAACATACTCCCTCGCTTTCGCGGGGAGAACAAATGGACGGAACATTGGTTTGAGTGGTTGTCCTTCGACTGCAGTATCGTAAATGATCCGTGGAGTTGTTCACGACCGTGCAGCGACTGTCGTTATTGGCCTGTCGTCGTGATGTCTCATGCCCGTCGCAGAAGCCATGAATTACAACTTCATCGCCAGTGCAGGGCCACGAATCCCACGATCATTTTTCATTGGTTTTAATACCGAGACGTCACGATCACTAACGATCGCCGACGCGTATAGGCCTACGTGTCATGATTGTAAGTTGCGCTGCTGACGCGCCTGAAACTAATAGCTGTTGTAGTGACCACCGGACACACACCTGAACCGATCTATGTTCCACGCATCCCAGCTGATGACCAGCGACCACAGATGTTACCTCAATAGTTTACATCGTTCTTTTAGCACACAAGGCACAATGATCCGCAAACTCCCAAGGCCCAATGAACAACTCGATAATTATAGAAAACAAACTAGAAGAAACCAGCACTCACATGAGTGCAAAGACCCACGGCGGCAATGTTTTTGTAACTCGTGACCTTGACCTACGACATTCTTACCCCAAAAATAAATATATTTTCATGAGCATTTGTACGTCAAGGTCAAGTTTGGTGATAATAGCATAGCTGCATCGATTTTTGAGACATCATGCAGTAAAACGAACACACAGACAAACAGCGATGAAATATTCCTTTTTCATTTAAAATTGAGAGCGACATTGAGAAAAACAGTCACGGCGCAGGCCGATAGTAGGTGAAAGCAGACGTACGTGAGGAGCCGCGGAGTCACGTAACGCAACGCAATGCAACGCATCCGGTGTGAAAGAACCTTTACGCGTCAAAGTGACGTGTTAGTCACTAGTCAGAATCACATTACGAAGTCGGATAAGTTCAGTCACGAAAAATGCCACATATTACAATCTTCAAATTTTGTTTTATGTATAGTTCGTTTCAGAATCGGAGTTTAGTTTCAAAATTAAGGCTATAAATACGCATATAGCTGCAACTCAACTTTGTATCGTCAAGAAGATGCCAGAATCATAATACTGCATGCTTTATGCAGTGTTGACTTCAAATTGCCAAAGGTTAAGATCAAGTCACGTGGTCACGCATGTAGGCTAAAGCTCGGTCTGGAGGTGCGCCATCATTGAGTTATACGATCATGATAAGTTCGAAGAGCCTATATTTGAAATACTCTGGGCAAAACAATGCGTTCACGCGTTCAGCTATAACTCCGCCGAAAGTGAACCGATTTGGATTAAATCTGGAGCACTTTGAGCACATTGTTGGGAGCTGGCCCTGGCAGATTTTGGGCGCTATCCGCATGTAGCGACAGTTTGAGAGGCAGCCGAAATTTTTTTGTCAGGTAAATAACGCACGATTTCACCAATTTCCCGTCGGATAAATTTTACGACATTTGAACACAACAACGTCGATCGGTGTGGCCATGTAAACTTTCGAAACAAAATTTTAAAAATTTTACCACAAGGGCACAATTTTTCCAAAAAACGACTAAAATAATATTTTGTAATTAACATAACAACAGTTGCTTTTAAATTAGCAATTAACATCATAACATATATTGATTCTGATTACATGTAAATGTTGCAAAAGTATTTACAAATAAAAACATTAAAAACATGTTTTCATTGAAAAATTAAAAAAAAACATAAAATGTTTTACCACTATGTTTGACGCTGTAGCTCAAAATTATCGTTCAGCTTCACGTTGGATAAATTTTTCGACATTTGAACACAACAACGTCGATCGGTGTCGCCATGTAAACTTTCGAAACTGAATTTTGAAAATTTTACCATAAGGGATCGTTTAAAAAACGCAAAAAATTGCTCACAAAATTTCCAGGTGTTGCGACTTCAGGCCGCCATAAGTAACTACACAATGATTACAGATCGCCGGAAATTCACTACCAAATGATCCTCTACGGGCTGTCTTGTTTCCATTTTTACCATTAGAATCAATTCAAAATCATTCTCTGAGCTGTACGCTACGTATAAGGAACGTACTTCCCACATTTTCGGCAACGGCCGATGTCCGATATTGGGCAGATCACGTACGCCGCTGCAGCTGCCTGGCTGCCCACATAAAAGAAAAGTAGACTGAATTGGAAACTGAAAATAAGTAACACGGCAGATACCGCTGGCATTACTCAGTCGCAGGCACGTAACACTGAGTATCGTCGAATGCAGGAAGTAAACAGCTTGTGCGTCAATAAATAAGTAAACAGTTGTGTCACCTGTCGAGTACGCCGTTGAGAAACACTCTCTTCGAGCATGCATTGCACTGTGTCCCCAGATACACTGCAACTTGTTTAGTTAAACACGATGTGGAGTTTATTATGCGTTGAACTTTCGATGTCGGATAGAAATTCGCCAAACTTTCCAGTCTCGCATTTTCCATTCTTGCATTTTCCACCACTGTGTTCTTGACCGACCCGCATTTTTCTCGGATCCCGTCTTTAGGCTATTCAAAAGCACGATATTAAAGCCCACTTGATGTGATTTTAAATATTCGTTTAACAAACCATGGGCCTGCTTAAGCAAAAGTGGTCAAATAATACTAAAAAATCAGTTTTCCTCGTACAAAACAGATAGGTCTGTAGTAATGAATCTCTTCTGCCTAAAGAGACTGACATTTACTTAAGTAAGAATGGTACTTACCCTTAAGTTTTAACGTCAAATTCAGAATATGATTGATTACAATCAATACTACAGCTGCACATGTAAGGTAAAGAAAAGGCAACTGATTAGTGAAAATGAATACAGTAAAATTATAGGATTCGAATGAATTGAAGTATATGCTACAAAACAAAGTATGGCAATTATTTACTTAAACAGCGCCATGCAACATCAAAGCGTGATTGATGTCTAAGAATTTCTGATCCTACTGGAGGCTTAGGGCTGTATACACGGTGTATGACCACCAGCTGAGTTGCTACTTCCGGTAATAGCGTAAATGCTCGATTAATGCGTACCAGCTCTGACATGCGTACTGGTTCGCAGGTGCGCTTCGTCGGACACACTGTGAAAGGATTCGTCGTGCAGGGCTTGAACTGCGAGTCATTATGCGCATTCATGAGAGCCAATGTTTTCCGGTGTCGAACGCAATTCCTACGGGCTAGTTAGTCATCTATTCGCCGGTCTATTTAATGACGTGTTTGCATCACGTCTAATGACCACCGTGAGGTCCGCTGTGGAGCTCCTTTTCCATCTACGCGCCATATACTTTATCCTGCAGCACGCATGTTTCTGCCGTAGGCTATGAGCCCGAAATGGACACTTTCGGCAGCTTAATATGTCGCGACTGCATAGCAAACAAAGCAATCATCGGTCACTAACTACAGATCGAGCTTATTTTAATGCCGACTGTTGCATGCATGTGTGACTGTGCATAAATAAACGTGTAAGAGTCAAGTTCAGGACGGGTGTACACGGTTGACAGAGGACCGACTGGACATAATGCACGCGAATGGACGCAGTGACGTCTGGGTCGTTTTGGCGATTAGCGATGACCTTTTCTCTACCGACCAGTATATACAAGGAGGCCAAAAACTGCACATGTTTAGTACACCAATCGAAGCAACCGTTCAGGATCAAATAAAATAGTCTTCAGCAGCATTCAGAGAATTCATAAGTAAGTAAGTAAGTAAATTCATAGAGCCCGGTTATAGTCAAGAACCTCTAACGCGCTGAATGCACTAGTATCGAGCGAAAAGATATGTTTTAAGCAAAATTCATGTCTAAAACAGTCTGCACTAACGGTAGGGTCCCGGACGAAATTCGGGAGAGAGTTCCAGACTTTGGGATCGGCAACTGAAAAGGCCCGACGGGCGACGGCCGTAAGTGTTGAACCGGTAGCGAGGTACTGCAAGCAGTTGACGATTGGTGGAACGCAGGTGCTGCCAAGTGTCGACACCGGCGGCCGGAACGCAGTAGTCCGACAGGTACGGCGGTGCGCGGCCGTTCAGACACCGGTGAACGGTCACTGCCAGCTTGAAACACACCCGGTCGGGGACTTCGAACCAGTGAAGTTCGTCGTGCAGTATCTGACCCAGGGCGCGGTCAAACTTCCAAGTGCCGGTGACGACACGCACAGCAGCGTTCAACACACGCTGTAATTTGTCCGTTACTGTCCTTGGTGCACCAGCAAGATTAAAGACTCAAGTGCAATGTTTATGCAGAGGTTATATATTGCTCGTAAATTAGCTAAATCTCATTGTACCAACCAAAAGTAATATCCGACACTTTAGCTTTTTTCGCGATAACTTTGTTAATATGAGACGATTATAGTAATTCTTTAGTTGCTATGAATCGGAATAACTTCCCCTTAAACCCATTGAAACATTTTTCGCCACACCTACACTGTGGCGTTACCTTATTTTATTAAGTCGTGTACATTTAAGTTGTCACCAACTTGGCTATGTAAAATTAGAATCTGCAGTGATTTTTAGGTTTGATTAGCATAAATACTGATGTAGGCCTACTTTTTACTTATCTGTTATATCTATTCTACATTTGGCCAAACATTCGCCTTGTGTGTTGTTCTTTCTTTACTGAAGTATTTGCATTGTCTTGTTTTGTTTTGTATCCTATTCTGCATTCTGCTACCATTTTGATGGTGAATAAAGATTTCCAAACTCGGACAATGAAAATGTGCGGTTTTGGCCCACTCTGTACATATCGACTGCGTTCACTCCGTGCGCATAAATTCCATCATTATTTCGCGACGCCGCGCGTTGTGCGTTCGACGAAATATGCGAGGGTTATTCAGTCCAAAATTAACATTTTGCTCATAGGCATATATGGCATATATATTACACTAATCGACGTGTTTATTGCTTGCTAGATGTGGGGCGGAGTCACCTGCCCGAGTCGTATACATGCAGAACTTAACACGAAGTCAGTTGTTGTGTTTATTGCCTGTTGGCATTAGACTGAGACTCAGACAGTTTTGATGACTGCAGCTCGACACTTATTATCTGTGGACATCATTAGCTTTATGGCCACATAATGCTGGCCACTATAAGTCTCACATTCCTCCACGCTGCAGTTTACTGGAATAGTAAAGAACCATCATACGTAATTTGATTATGATTTGCAGAGATGTTCTGCAGGGTCATGCAACACCTGGCTACCTCCGTTGTAGACGCATTTGCCCTGTTGCAAGCCATAATAATAATAATAATAATAATAATAACAACAAAATAGAAAAGCCCTCACTCGAGGACGTCGAGGTCGCACCGACCACTTTAGCAACTGTGAGTCTACTTATTTACAGTTTCCAATTTAGGTTTGCTTTTTGGCGACCGTGCCGTAAATAGCTTTCCCAACTTCACTTTTACTTTTCAACCAGTCAACAGCATCCAATCCAGAACTTATTGTCATATACTTTGAACTGTGACCTATGACCTTGACCATTCTAACTTGACCTCTACAGTGTCAATACAACTTAGAAAGTCAAATACATGCATCTACGTTATTTGACTTATATAGGTCATTTCGTTCGAAACTTATTGTTTGGACAGAGACATACACACAGCCCACAAATTTCTCTACTTGGACACTAAAGTCGGCAATAATAATAATAATAATAATAAGTACCCAATAGATAAGAAGAGTTTAGTCAACATATACCGAGTGAGCCAAAACTAGTGGTACCAACGTGATTGGTCGTACTAAAATACTTCTTGGACAATTTGGATGATTTTTGGAACGTCATGTAGCAGCTGACTTACTCTCACTCAGAAGCAAAAAACCATAAATACTGGTCGACAGAGGGCGTTGAAAGCCGATTATTTTGTCACATGGTGCCGTCTAGAGCGTTGTGCTTTCATTATGATAATCTTTGCATCGAGCCACTTGTTGTTTTATGTAGTTCATATATGTCAAAAATCATTTAATTTTATGGCTGCGTTCCATGGTTACAAGCCAAAAATGCAAGGTATACATAGATTGGCAGTGACGTAATTTCTTTATTTTTATCTATGCCAGCTGTTCTGGTCGCTATGATGTAGGGCAAGGAAATGTAAACCTTTTTGCAGCACTTACAGTCAGATCGCCATCTGGCGCTAGCATTAAGCTTTTCTTAAACCCATCGATTCCATTTTATTTAAATAACCTGACAAATTTTCACCAGTTAACTTGTCAAAGTACAACTTGCCTCACAACATAGAGATCGTAATTATTGTGAAGTCATTTCATCCTACCCCTTGTATTTGGCCCACCCTTTAAACCGCACCCATTCACGTTTCTGTATTAACAGTGACGTTATTTTGTCATATTTGCTAAACGTGTTTGCTCACACTGATGATTTATCTGCAGTGACAACACACAGCTATTTTCTTTCAGTTGACGTGACCACTGACCAGTTTTTGACCACTGACCAATGGTGTGTCGATGAAGTCAGATGACGACGTCCCTGCGTTACATTATAGGCCACAAGTTGTCAAAACTTCAACGACTGCTGGATCTACGGAGGCTGGTATGACAAAATCACTAAATGACTAACTTCAGAGCTAGAATTAGGCCGTTTAGGCGTCGGGTTTTCCCCAATGATGGAATTTGTCATCGAAACGTCGTCGCGTCTCGAACTAAACATCAATTTATTATTGCTGGTCAACACAATTCGTTCGCAAGCGTTCCGGTTTGATGCTTGATATGGCGCTAGTGAGTGATTATGTATTCTCATCAAGGCCCACCAATATTTCATATGAGGCCTGTGTACGCCGGGGAACACGTGTTCTTGAGACGTACGTCGTACCTACGAGCGAACGGATGAAAATGACGGATGCGATGAGAACAAGCGGCGCACTGGATGACGGGAAGATGCGAGGAGGTCTGAGTCGAGTCGAGTGTAAGCTGGTTCCTCGACCCGCCATTATTGGCCTAATAGTGTGTCACGTGGTCCACGGGGGGCGCGCACGGCGTCCAGCCTAATTCAATCATGATGTATTGTCTTCCGACTTGTGCTGAATGCAAATGTGACGCGCAGCCTCATCAGCTCCGGCCGCCGATGACCATACGACGACGACGACGACCGCCGCGCGCGCCCTCTTGCGGTGGATTTACGGAGTCAATATGTCATATTATTTTGACATGCGTCGCGACGCGAGATCATCTCGCCGTAATCCTGGGCAAATGAGGCGGTAATTGCCGTCCGGCAGCGGGCTATGGCGACAGATGACCGGCCGTTGCACCGGCTTTGTACTCGCGCGGCAGCCGCTGATTCACGGGTACAGCAGCCGCCTGTCTCCCAGGCAACGCCGGCAGTTCCGCTGTATGACAACATCATGCCAACCACGACGTTCGATTCGCGTCTACTTGCGCCGAACATTTGCTGCATTCACGAAGAGGAAGTTGAAGACAATAGGTTGAAGTTGAGAATAATGTCAGGTCGGACCTAAACACGTACATTGTCGAGACCGTCAGCGGCACAAGAGGCTTATAGGTTTGAGTTAAGAACTTAAGACGTCCCGTTAGTCCAATGTTGCAGGAGCAACTGTCCAAATTAATACCGAAACTATAGATGAACTTCGACGCCCCAGCGTCGACATGGATGCTTTCGCCACTTCGACGGCCTGCTGTGGCCTTGACCTTAGACCTTTGATCTCCAGAATCTAATGAGGTCATTGGTAGAGGCTGTTGGTTATTCCGTATAAGTTTCATCCAAAATGCTCAAGCCGTTCATGAGGTATCGCGGTAACAAGATCTGCCCGGACGAACGGACGCGGAGAACGGACAACCCGAAAACATAATGTCGTCGCCGAGTGCTGCGGCGCTGACGGGTGGCATAGGCATGAACATTCAACGGTCTCAGTCTTGCGTAGAAGATGTACAGCAATGCATACTGTCCGCAGTTCACACTTTCCTTCAGTGAATTGTCCGGTAAAAGGCCACGAATTTGTTATTTGATGTCGTTGGGGCCGGGCACAAGAAGGTCGAAGGTCCGGATTCACTGAACCACCCGAACTTTCCGTACACGACTGCTGCGGACAGACAGACAAACATACATACAGACACGCTTATCGCTATACTTCGCTCACCTACTGGGGTCGAAACTGACAAGTTTGAAGTCCACAATCATCATCTGCGTTTATTTCAGACCGTAGTCCATAGAAACAGTAAAAAAAGCTAAAACAACAGACATACTAAGGTACAATAAAAACCATAAGATAAAATTACAATACAGCAATGTCAGCATACCACTGAATGATCTGATTAAATGACAGCGAGCAATGTCTTGCAAACAGAGCACGAGAATTGTGGACAATAGTGACAGCTGTTGGGAGCCTGAGTTCTAGAAATATGCCTGACATACTGTCACATCTTGCATAGCCAAAAAACTTCTTAATGCACTTATTATAAGCAGCCTTAAATTTATTAAACGCAGTAACCGAGTAGTATTTCCAAAGTGCCACATCATACATACATAAACAAAAAGATCTGAATAAAACCAACTTTACATTTTTCGAGCAATGTCGGAATCTACTAATTAACATATTGGTGCGTAC
>Ga0209363_1001341_pt1 | contig 11681 bp, 7 predicted proteins | sample WorMetexBAHAMAS3_FD_187385 | JGI IMG/M metagenome (GOLD analysis project Ga0209363, IMG submission 187385) | Marine gutless worms symbiont microbial communities from Max Planck institute for Marine Microbiology, Germany - Inanidrilus exumae... | ecosystem: Host-associated > Annelida > Digestive... | reverse complement strand
GGTACTCGATTTAGCGACCCCGGAGGGATGCAAGGCTGAGTTGACCTATGTTACGTGAAAGCCACCGGCCGGGAATTGAACCCGCGACCTGTAAATCGCAAGTCCAACGCCCTACCGCTGAGCCACTACGCAACATTACTCACGCAACAACGAAACATTAAATATGTGTTAGATGGGAGTCGAGATCGGAGGAATCCGTTCGCGGATGCTAGTGATGGCAAGTCAGCGATGCGGCCTTTTGCCAAATTACTATGAACACTTGTTCTTTAACTGGCCTTACTTTTGACGTTTCTTCACGTTGGTTTGACTGGGCCACTCATCCATTAACCCCAGTTAGCCAACCGTTCCAAAGCCTTGTTTGCAAAAATTCAAGTATTTTATGGAGAAGCTGATACATATGCAGTACTTGTCAGGTATAAACCTGCACCACACAGCTTCAAGAACGGGGTTAGGTGCGTTATTTATGTTATAAATCAATACATACTACACTACTGCGCGCCTTGAATGGCATTTTATTATTGCACTGTTTTAGGTAATATTTTGCTGCCGGTTGTCGCAGTCGATTATTTTAGAATGTTTGGTTACGACGTCAAAGGTCAAACACTTGATCTGCCCATGGTATGTTAAGTACTAGTTCAACATTTTAATTGCAGGTATCCACTTTTTTCCTATTTGTGCCTTCGCCACCTGACAGTGTCAACGAAGGCGTTATGTTTTAGTAAGTAAGTAAGTAAGTAAGAATATTTGTACACGGCGCAAAAAAGCAACAGTCACTATGCACCGTTTAGGCTGTCCCTGTCATCCATCCGTTCGTCTGTTCGTCCGGTCAGATATTATATATATTCATCTTTATTCACCATAAATGGTAGCACAGAAAAAAGAAAGCGACATGCAGCTTAACTATATCACAAGTTACCAAGTTATCACATGAACGGTTTGAACAGTTTTGATAATGCTGACAGGGAATGTTAACTACAGCCCAGGACTGCCTTTACGGACTTTTGCCCGGACCGTTTCTTCTGAGCTACTCGGTTTTTGTTTTTAGTTTTTCCTTAATTTTTTGTTTCTGTGCCGTGCGCTGGACTAAGCTGGCCATTTCGTCAGCTTTTGAGCGCTCGTAAATATATCGTATCGTATCGTATCGTACTGATAACCTGAAAACATTCTGAAGATCAAAGGTCAAGGTCACACCTTGGTTCGCACGTCACCAGATCGAATCATTTGCTACCAGCTGCGGGAGAGTCTTTATCACTCGTGGACAGACATACATACAGACATGCTGAAGTAGCACTTCGCCTACTTACCGGGGTCGAAATTATTAACATTGTCTAGCTGTATGTATTTGTGGATTATTTCAAGTTTTGACTTTACAGCAATATTAAATATTTTGAGTGCTTTCTATAGAGGTTTGCGTGTGGCCTGTGTGTCGTCGGTAGTAAGAGAGTTTGAACGTATATATCAAAACAAAGTCCATTTGTTATGCGTACCTTTATCGTGTTTCTATTCTCTGTTCAGGAATGGAAACTGTGCTACTTTGTGATCGGAATTATTCTGTGTGGTATTGGTTTCGGAGGCATCAAAGCCAACATCAGTCCACTAGGAGCACAGCAGGTAAAGAAAGAAAAATAAATAAAATAAGCCTTATTACGCTGACCGCGTCTAGCGGAAAGCATAATGTAATAATAATAATAATAATAATAATAATATACACATTTGTATAGCGCCATATGGTCGTAACTTCAGAGGCGCATAACGGTAAGCGCGTAACGGTATGACGTCTGTCCGTCGGTCTGTCTGTCTGTCCCGTTGGCGCATACTTCACGTGACTCACCAGAGGGCAGCACGCGACACGGCCAGCGTATACATTTCCGTCCGAGGACGGACATGTATTTGTTTGTATAGCGCTTTGCAGGTGACGTACTTAATTGACCAACGTTGAGCTGCAAAATATAATACACGTATAAACATGGATGCAGTCACGATTGTAAAGTGAGACTTGAGGTGGGGCCCGTTTTTTTTCCTTCCCGTCATTTTTCCTTTAGTCTCATTTTGCTACCTTACCCTACCCCACCCCTTTCTTTTAAGCTGAATCCATTAGCACCCCTTAAATCCAGCTACCGCTTATGGGGAAAGGCTGTAGGCTGTAAGCCGCTGTATAATCGACAGCAAGTTGTGTACTCTTTGCACCATGTTACTATGTTTTTGTGTTTGGGACCACAGAATCATGTATTAGATGGGGGTCGAGATCTTCCCAGGAGAAGGGGCAGTTTTGGGGGTTGTCCGACCCATTGAAAAGCATTGGGATCTCTGCTGAGGTGTACTCAGCAAAAGGGATCATCCAATCCTCAATAACGCCACGACATGTGATGCGGTCTTTTGTCGGAATTCTTTGACCACTTGTATTTCATTGGTTTCAACGGTTAATACATACAATTCCCGGACTGCGGACTGCTTCCAATACAATACATTTTTTGAATTTGAATGTCATTTGAACATTGTAATAAGCTAGGCTACGTGTTAACTGTACAGAAATTGTACGTTAGATCTCGGCCTGAGTGACGCGCTGTTCTTGCATCAATGTCTAACACTAACCTCTGACGGCAGTAATAGGCATTTAGGCTAATGTGCAGTGTTGTACGTTTGTGCATGTGTCATAGCGTGGGCTGCACTGTTAATTTTTTATGTGGCTGGCAGCAGTCTGTTTAACCGTTGCAGTATTTCACCGGAACATTGTGCATGTCATCAATAATAGACCAGTCTCGTCTGATATTCTGGACGCGGATGCATATGAGCCAAAACATAAATTTATCAGTCGTGTCTAGAATTGTTTTGAATCGATTTGTTGCAACCGGCAGTGTTTATGGCATTAACTGTGTGGCTGTGTCATTTAGTGCCTTTAAGAACTCTATTTGGGCTATGTTTGTCATGTTTTTTAATTGCTGTAGCTGATCGGCTTAGTCTTTTGCATACTTGTTCATGATGCTTGATTGTATGTCGTATGTCGTATGTCATACGCTTATGTGTACGTGCGAGAGTAACGTTCGTTTATTCCATGTTCATATGCATGTTTATGTGTCTGCTTTTATTTTTACATACATTGCACCAATGTACTTTTAGGTTGTATTATAATAATCGGATTGTGAAGATGTCACGCCACACGCGTGGCTTACGTGGATGGACGGACGGGCGGGTACGAGCAATCCCGCCGCAGAGCGTGACGGCTTGCTGTGTTATGTGCGGTCTTATGGCGTAATAAATAGATGATGATGATGATGATTAGCACGTAGTCAGATATTGATTCTTCTCGCATGGCTGGCACCGTGGGCTTCGTGAATGCACCGACGCGTTCGACGAATTTTGTCTGCATGTAGTAGTCAGTAGGCCGTTAAAAATATATACTCGATTTACACTGGAAGTTTGTTGTAACAAATAGAGATATTAGAGGTATCAAGGCGTTGTTGGAACACGTGACTGGTATCAATCTGCTCTTCGGTTTTGAGGTAAACATTGTGGACCGACCGAGACTGGAGACTAATGGAAGCAGACCTGATACTGAGACGGTGATGATGAGAACTGTAAGGTATCAGCAGTAAGATATCAGCTCAGTCAGCGAGTGTACAATACACGTTGAGAATCTCTACGTTTTCGTGTATTTGTTGACGAACTTCTGACAGAAGCGTGGCATTGCTCAGTGCTGAATACATTCCTGTATGTATATCACTAGGCAGAGATGAATACAGACGCTGGTCATCAGGAAGGTTTTAATAGAATCAGAGATATTACAGCGGTCATTCGTTAGTTATACGGCGTGGTTGACCTGGACATTCAGCTGACTAAAAACTTAGACCTAATCACCCGCACGTGTTTGCAATAAAGCAGCATGCTGTAGCGCTAGCAGGTTTGTTCTTATTAGGTACGATATACGATACGATACGGTGGATTAACGTGAGCTCAAAAGCTGACGAGATGGCCAGCTTAATCTAGCGCATGGCACAGAAACGGAAAAATAAGGGAAAACTAAAAACAAAAAACAGAGGTTGTCATCCGTGTCACTAATATTTAGTTTTGCAGTTTGTCAATCCAACATAAGCTCAGATGTCGACAGCCGAAATCCGCTGAAATGGAGTGATCAGGTAGCCAGAGCAGTAATGCTATGTGCTCTGTTGTATAAGAAAGATATTAGCAGATTAATTGAATTTGGGGTTGATGTTAACGCTCGTTTGATAGAAGGAAACACTTTCTTAATAATAGCAGTAGTGAAGAGACAGACGGAGTCAGTGAAGGCGCTGGTACATGGAGGCGCTGATATCAACGCTCAGCAAGATGATGGGATATCGCCTCTCCATCTTGCTAGTTGCCTGGGCTTCGCTGACATTGTGACAATACTTCTAGACCACGGCGCAGATATTGAGAGTAGAGATATCAAAGGGCGTACAGCGTTGTTCACTGTTGTACATTTTGATATAACAGTGTTTCTGGTAGTCGCAATGCTGATAGTACACGATGCTGGTGTGGTAGACACGTTGCTGATAGCGCAAGCTGCTGGTGTGGATATACGAGAGATATAATAATAATAATAATAATAATACGATTTGTATAGCGCCTATAAAGTCCGAAGATACAGATACAGAGGCGCTCGATCGGAGAGAACAACTGCTGGTTACTTTTCACGGCCGCTTGTATTGTAGTAAAGTTAAATACGGTCAAACTGCTGTTGAAACGTGGTTCACGGGTCAACGTACGTGACAACGATGGACTGACGCCTTTGCATTGTGCTTCTGAAAAGGGCATGTCGCTATCATTAAACAGTTGCTTGCAGCCGGCGCCGATGTGAATTTGACAACAGACAAGAATCAAAGTTGTCTGTGGACAGCTGCATTTAATGGACACACTGATTTATTACATGAACTTGTGTCTGCTCGAGCTGGTGTTAACCTGCAATGCAGTGACGGATTTTCTTCTCTTAGTGTGGTTTGTCAGAACGGCCACTTTGACGTCGTGAAACTACTGTTAGAGTGCGGTGCAGAAGTTGAAACACATGATCACATCGGTCGGTGCAACGCCACTGTTTTTGTCTGCCAGTGACGGCCGAGTTCAGATTGTACAGTTTCTGGTTAAACAGCATGCTGAGGTCAACACTCGTTGTAATAACGGAAGAAGTTGTTTATTGATGGCTTCACTCAGTGGACACACTGATGTAGTTTGTGCACTTTTGTCTGCTGGAGCTGATGTTAACTTACAACAATATAAAGGGTACTGCGCTCTTTTGATAGCTTGTCAGAAGGGACACATTGACATTGTGACTATATTGCTCAATAATGGCGCTGATATTGAAATGAGAAATAACTATGGTCAAACTGCTCTGTGGATAGCCTCACGATTTGGACATATTGATATTCTTAATGCCCTGATTGCTCGTGGAGCCGATGTTAATGCTGTTGATTATGAGATACGGTCACCACTTTGTATAGCAGCCGGTATTGGACGCACAGACATTGTGAATACATTGATAGAGCATGGAGCAAATACTGGTGATGAAGAAGGCTATTGTCAAGATCTGATTTCCTATGTGGCTGAGTGGAATGTGAGTGAAACTGCGTCAAACATGTTGCAGTTATTGCTGAACAACAGCAGACGCGAAGGTCATGGAAAAGTTCGTATTAACAGTACAGCACTAATGAATGCAGTATGCAGAGGTCGTCTTGATGTTGTTAAAGTGCTTGTTAAAAACGGTGCTGACATTCACGCTAGGAATGTTGACAACCTTCAGGCAAAAGACATTGCCAGTTACTGTGGCGATGTGGATGTTGTTAGATTTTTATACCATTGCCTTACCCGTTTACACTTTTCAAACGTTTATAATAATAGTTTTTCTGATACTTACATTGATTGTGACTGTAACGCTGCTGTGCATAGTACAACTGACTTACGAAGAATGATGTCGTTGCTGGAGAACAGGGCTGATGTTGAGGCAGAGAACGTTGACGGACAACGACCAATCCACTGCGCTGTGAGGACGGGACTAGTTGAGTTGGTTGAGCTATTGATTCAACACGGTGCTGATGTCAATTCTGCTGATGTATATGGCAACAGACCGCTGCATGACGCTGTATGTCATGGACTGACCGTTGTACAGCTTCTGGTTCAGCACGGGGCCAAACTCAACGTTCAGAACGTTGACGGCAAAACACCGCTACATCTTGCCGTTGAGTACCAGCAGTCGGAAGTCTTTACATTTTTTTGTGAAGAAGAATGCAGATGTTGGACTTGCTGATGTCTGGCGTAATACTCCGCTACATTATCTTACTTGTGGGCAGCTGACATACGATGGACTTGAAGAAGTAACAAAGAAACATCAACATTTGTTCATCCTTAATGCAGTGGGTTTGACTGCATCATCATATGTAGATTGCATAAACCACAAACGAGAAATTCCTAATGCCAGCAGTGTTGTGAGTTAAACAGATGTACGCAGTGAACAACTGACACATGTATTGTGTTCTTCTACGATATTGAAAACTGAGGCGTCACTTACGAAGTTACAGTACGTAGATCGTTATGGAAACACAGCACTTCATCGTGCAGTCGGAGTCTATGGACGTCTCAAGATGTACAGAGTGGATACTGATGTCAGAAAAACAGTAGAATTTCTGGTGAAACGCGGCGCTGATATAAACGCTCAAAACGACGATGGACGGATACCGCTGCACGTTGCCCATGGGAAAGAAGCCATAGAGGCGTGTTTAGAGCATGCAGATGATCATAGTTTCACTGTTGTTGACAAACGAGGTCGTAATTTCTGGCATCTGATGGTCCTTTCGAAAACGACTAAAGAATTTGACTGGACGATAAGCAAAGTGCATCATCAGAATATATCTGCATTGCATACCATTAACAGTAGTGATGATTTAAACAGAACCCCTTTGCACTATGCCTGCATGAAAAGAAACATTTTGTTTGCTAAATTACTTATGCATCATTTTAATGATGAAGATATCAACAAACGAGACAGATTTGGCAGAACTGCCTTTCATTATGCTGCAATGCATGGCCTTGATGCAGTAGTGGAATTGTTGAAAACCAGAAAAGCAGACAATATGGTTTCCGAGAACATTGCCACTGAATACAAATATTTTCTAGATGTTTATGGATCAAACATTTCTCTTTTACGATTACTTGATACCTCACGTTTTCTAGTGAGGAATTTTCGTTTAATATTGTTTAACATTCAGCAGTATTTTCTTGACAGAATTCAGAATTTGGGGAGCTCTAAAGTAGGACTACGTAAAATCATTTGTGATTTAAGAGCTAATGACATCGCACTGTACGTGCTAAACACGTACTTGGGATATTCCTTTAATTACTTTGATTATGTCAGTGTAAAAGCGGCGGCATTGAAAGAGGGAATTTCTGAAAAGGAGTCACTGGACAAAAAAAGTAAAAGTCGGACGCAACCGGATATGTTCACAGAAATTCAGAGCCATGTAGAAAAGGCAATGCAATACCTAGCTAAAGAAATATCACTGAAGGACAGCCGGTTTGCTTGTGAAATTGTCCCGGTCGGTAGTGCAAATGAAGGAACGAAAATTGGCTGTTGTGATGAGTTTGACTACAACTTTGTATTGACTGATCTAAGTGGAAGCTGCAAAGTTTGTTATTCACCGGAATCTCCACCAGGCTTTGTGTTGCTGAAAGCATTAACACCAGAGTTTGATGAGGATCTCTTCAACAAGAATGGAATTTTAAATACCAGAATTGTAAAGTTTAAATTTGAAACTGTTATTAAACGGATCTTGTCATCTTTAAGTTTTTTTGAGGCAACTGGTTTCGAGTTCATTGAGTCTGCTGAAGATTTAGTTGCACAGCCTGGAACTACATTGACGAAACTAAATACAAGGATCAAACTGAAACGTTCAAAACCAGTGAATGGACATCACATTCTGCACGACATATCAGTGGGCGTAGTTTCAGCTATTCGTATTGATGGCTGGTGGCCAAACGACGTGCATAGAGAAGATCTCTGTCAAACAGGCGACTGCCTCATTGTGTTCACACAGCCGCATCTCAAATATCCCTGGATCAGCTGGACAGAGCCTCATGGATTTATATCTTTTGCTCAAGCAGAAAGCAGACTGCTGCGAAACTGCCTTCGTGTTATTAAAGCGGCTTATATGGTGGTCAAAAGGATGTCCAAGTACTTCTGTCAGTATGAATTTTTTTCATCACATGTCATAAAGACAGCTCTGTTTTGGTGCTTGGACGAGATGGGTATTGGACATAAATGTTCATCAGATGACAATGATGAAGTTAACGGAGAGGAACTGTTGCGTTGGGTGCAGATTATCTTGCGACGTTTGCTGTGTTTTGCTGCACAAGATTACGTTCCATCTTATTTCTTGCCGAAGTGTCATCAGCCAGTCTGGGTGAAGGAAAGATATCTCAAGCAGTTTCACATGCGTCTCTACCAGCATGGACTGACGACATACACTGATCTTTTCAGTTTAAACAAGCAACAGTCACAAGACGTCTGGCTGAAGTATTTCAAATTGGTGTTTATATTCAGTCACGTGATGTATTGGACTGTGTTGTCAGATGATGACGAACTGAAACTCTTTGTTCCTACTACTATTAATCCACTGATTGAGAAAGACGAGTGTACCGCTCTGCTGCTTGCAAGTTAGCATTCAAATACGCACTCAGACTTTGAACTGTTTGTACCTAAGTTTGTGCACTGTACAAATGTTTGGCTGCTGATAATGGCAACACTGGTGAAGCTTAGAATACGTATTAATATACTGAAGCAATTGTATTATACTGTAGGCCACAACCGTGAAATTGTGCTAGTGATGGTGTCAAGGTTCATGCACACAAATTGTACAGTGATTTTTTGGCGTCAGTTATAGATCAAGTGTTTCAAGAACATTTCAGAACATTGTATAATATATAACTGTGATGCATGTGGATTAACCGTGCGCTTTATGCAACATGCGTCAAACACATTTCAGTATCGCGCGAGGAAGGACTTCATACATTGCATCTATTTGCAAGGGGTAGTCGTTCGTTGAGACTTATTTATATTGTGATTATGCAACTTACGGACTAACAGCGACATAATGAGGTTTGAAGTATTTGCTGGTGCAGTTGACAGCATGTACTAATTCTCAGCTGGAAGTGATTATGTTCTGTTGAAATTGTCACGAGTTGAACACTGTGGAATTGTGCTAGTGATGGTGTTAGAGTTCATACTCCTTGAATCTTTTTTTCTCTGCCACCGACCAACAGTCTGAGAACATTGTGTGATACATCTCTGATGACTGTGAATTAGCAGTTCAGTTGCTGCAACATACATCCCACGAATGTTCATCCGCCTAGAGGAAAGACATCGTATGCCACAGATGTATTTATTTAGTAAGACCATTTTTATTTTGTGGTTATCCAAGTCACGGACTAACAGTGACAGTGACATAATAAGGTTTCGAGTGGTTGCTGTCACCGGATGGTTGCTGGGTACCAGACCACCGCCTACGTCTGTCATATCAACTGTGTCATCTCTCCACAACTTTGATTTGAGAGCTGTTGGATCATGATATCATTTGCTGAACTGGTACGAAATCGTCCTCTGCTGTTTACACTGCATTGGCTGCGTTTAATCACATAACGTGATTAAGCTTCACAGCTTCACCATGCGAATAATATTCAAAGCAGTGTTTTGTGTGTACAAATTGTTACCAAACAATTGACACAAAATGATTATCACTCGCTTAGTCATCCATAAGTTTGGTCTGCAGTTTGTCAGCCATATGGCACTAGAGATAGGCCTAAATGAATTTCAAGAACGTAGATCCAGGATCTTCTTACATGTGCAGAATTTGTCGTTAGTAGACAATTGTACTTTGTACATTTTCTATAGCATTGAACAAATAATTTACCCATAGGTCTGTGTGTTTACATGTGAGGGCATGCACGCTTTGCACTATAGTTACCCACGCCGACGGCAGTCGTGGGGATAGGGTTTTTCACCGGCTTTTGTCTGTGTGTCTGTCTGTCTGTCTGTCTGTTTATCTGCACGAACGGCACAATATGATATCTCAAAAACCGATGTAGCTAGCTAGGATCAATAAACATGACGTACAGTTAGCGCCGGCGCCAGCAGGTGGGGGAGGGGGCCTGGCCCCCACAAGAAAAATTGACCCCTGGGCGGGGCTGTGGCCAGAGTCTTTCCTAATGTATCGCTCGCTATGTGCTTCCCTAAAACTCTCTTTGGCTCTCTTACTTGCTAGACCCTGGCGCTGGTACTGGTAAAATTCGCACCGATGAGATGAGTCCTGGAAACTCATTTATTTGGGGGTCCTAATTAAAAATGGTCAAAGATCAAGGTCACGAGTTACAAGTAAACATTTCCGGCGAGGGTCTTTGCAGTCTTGTGAGTGCTGGCTCCTTCTAATTAACACTGTGTACCAAACGGAAGGCTATATGAATACTGTATGCCTAATTTCATTACAGTAGACCTGTAATGAAGAAGATATTGAAGACTGCAGAGTGAGTTACTGACACAGTGTTGTATCGATCAGCTGGCGTATACTGTGGTAGGTGGAGTGGTTCGGCGAGCAGGCAGTTCACTCGTTCTTCAACTGGTTCTGGTGGTTCGTCAACGCTGGCGGCTGTATTGCCTATCTGCTGGTCGTCTACATTCAGCAGGAGATCGGCTTTGACGTCGGCTATCTCATCCCGGCCGCCACCACTGTCGTCGCTCTCATCATCTTTCTCCTGCCCAGGAATTACTACCGTGAACGTCCGAGCGGTGAGTACAGACGTTAAATTACTTTAGCAGGGACGTGGGCGCCATAGATGTCCAAACGGTGAAATGTACGAATTTCAGTACAACGCGCTACAAGTAATGATTGTGCACTGAAATGACGGCCCCCGTACGGTCTTCAGAACGGTAATGCGCCCTGATTTATTTGTTGATATCGGTGCTATATAAGTCGTTTGTTTGATTGTTTGTTTACTTAACTTTATTCTTTACTTTCTTCTTTCCTTACTTTCTTCTTTCTCTGTACTTTCTTCATTACTATTTTCTTCTTTACTCGTTTACTTCCTCACTGACCTATCTACGTCTTCCAGTATTGGTCTATTCCATTCTTAGGCCGGATGTTGTAGGAGGCGACCAAACCTAGCTTTAGTTTTTTTGGGTTCATTTTATGTTGTAGTATATTTTGTTATGGGTGCATGTCCTGTTTGATTTATTTTTTCAGTACTAAGCCAATAAATTGGCTGGGACGAAAGTCTCCAAAATGACCAATTTTGTGTTGGGTGGGACTGAACAGCGGCTGGGTGTGATCGCCCCCGTCGCCCCCTCCCCCATAGATCCGCCACTGTGTGCAGGAGCTCAAGCGAGACGTGTAGGATATTACATCCTACTAAATGTAACCCTTGCCGATATACGAGTTCACATACACTTGCCTTTTAAGGAGTAGGAAGTAGGCAGGAGCGTAGGCGGGTTTTTCTAGCTGGGGAGTCTAGTATAGGGAGTCTGGGAGTCTGAGTATAAGCTTAGCGTGTTGGTGCACCGCTGTCAGTACGGCTCCGCTCCACAGTACCTCAAAGACTGTTGTACGTCCGTCGCCGATGTCCCTGGCAGACAGCATCTTCGATCTGCAAGAAGACAACTGATGGACGTA
>Ga0209363_1001338_pt1 | contig 11684 bp, 11 predicted proteins | sample WorMetexBAHAMAS3_FD_187385 | JGI IMG/M metagenome (GOLD analysis project Ga0209363, IMG submission 187385) | Marine gutless worms symbiont microbial communities from Max Planck institute for Marine Microbiology, Germany - Inanidrilus exumae... | ecosystem: Host-associated > Annelida > Digestive... | reverse complement strand
CTATGTCCCTTTTAAACAGGGCCTGAAAACCTGGCTGTTCTCTAGATACTAGCGTGCACAGCGCATTAGAGACTTTTGTGACGATGCGCTATATAAATCTACATTTACCATTACCATTACCATCAAATGATTGATTACCTGCTTGAGTTAACTCCCTGTTCATCACGTGCATAGGAATTATTAGAAATAATTCTTTGGTAGGCGGATGCGCCCGAATTACCGGTAAACCTCGGCCATTGAGCGCGTCACGCTGTACTGCGACATGGCGGCCGAGTGCGCTGACCACTTGGCCACATGGGCAGGTCTGAAGTGGAGGGTGTAGGCCAAACAAAAATTGATCAGAACTTGTGGACCTAAACCACCAAATTTAGGACTAAGACACCAGTCACTTAAAGCGGCACCTCACTCACACGTGAGCAAAAGACGTAGACGTAGACTGAGTAGACGAGCGCAGGACATTTTTGGAAATTTATTGGCCGTTTGGCAGCAAAATTCTCTGCGTCTATCAATAACTGGCAAAAACAGTTGACAACCTGGAATGACCTGCTTTGTGATTTTTAGGGACTAATCAGGCAATATTTATGCAATTTAACCGTATGTGAATGGCAGAAGAGGAACGTAAAGTATATGAAAGATCGCTGACAATTTTGCGGCGATCGTTATTTCGTGATCACCTAGAAAAATTACTTTTTCGGCGTGTGTCATGCAACCCAGGAGCACTGTCTGCATCGGTATGATATGAGTTTCTTCATTGATGATGAAACATTGCGCTTTGAGTAGTGAGTACAGACTGCAGAACAAGTGTAACGTATCACCATGCACTGCTTTATTATCTGTTAAATTTTGGTAGTTCGAGAGTCCATAATTATGTATCATTCATCATCATCGTCATCATCATGACAACTTGCTATGGCGCCACTCAGTCGGTCTCAGCAGCGCTGTACAACAATACAGTTTATACAATGTAGCCTACAGACGTAGAAAACCAGTAAGCTCAAGACCCGTGGACCACATGCGAACTGTTATATGTAGAAAATAAAACGCCACAAGGACATCCACGGAAGAACTGTGCGCTAGTCTTTGAGTAACCTCGAAGTCACACATACCCTGGAAGATGATGAAGATGAAGATGAACTGGCTGTAAATGTCATCTTCAGTGTAGCCCACACGGGTCAGTCTAAAACATGACAGGACAGACGGGACAGCCTATACAGACGGGACAGCCGGTCTTGTGGCAGACGGGACAGACTATAAAGACGGGACAGCTATACAGCTATTGGTGGAACAGACGGAACAGCCTATCCAGACCGGACAGCCGTTCATGGAGCAGATGGGACAGCTATATGTAGATGTGTAACTATGTCTCATCTGTACCTGTCGTTGACGAAACAGGAGCCTTGCAAACGGGACTACACGTAAGGCCTATACCCAAACGTGAGTTCTACTGAGCAGACACATCTTTATAGTCTGTCCCATCTGCCACAAGACCGGCTGTCCCGTCTGTATAGGCTGTCCCATCTGGCCCGTCATGTTTTAGACCGACCGGCCCACACTGACATTTAGACGGTCGCAAGGCTTTAAAATCGCTTGAACAGCACATTAAAACACTCGTCGTAAAGGTATATCAGAGCTGTGCAGTAAATGTCTGTAAAATCTCACTTTACGTAACAATGTTTGATTATTTATATGTATCATACCTATGATGGCATTTAACATGGCAAGTAACCAAACTGTAAGTAATTATACTTGCTTGTAATTGATACTGTCTGACTGTGCGTCTAATGCCATTTTTTGCCTAAGATATTGCGTACACCCAGATTTAGCAAATTAAGATAACTAGCCTATTAATTACTTTAAATCTAAGTACTGCATATTTTTGAATATGTATTGTAGCGGTACTTTTATAGACAGCAGATGACTAATGTGGCATGAATTACATTGCACCGTTCGAGTATGAGAGTTAGAAAGGTTTCAAGCAGCAAAAGTGACCATCATGGTCATTCAAGGTCATTGGGAATTATGCCGTTCGATAGGCCACAAACGAATTTTCCTATTTGTCTTGCATTGCAACAACTATCTTTCTTGCACCATTTCCAAGATATTATCACTTATTTCCCAAAATTCTGTGCCGTGTTATCGTAACCCATCCCTTCAGGGATAATCTGTCATGCATGTACTAGTACTTCTCGGTGTCAGTTGGAACACGAAATTTGATGTGCCTAGTTTCACTAATTCCAAGGATATGATTAGGCCCAAAAATTTTTTAATATTGGTTGTGTGACCCCGACCATTCCCATTAGGGGGTCGTTTATCTTCCTCAGGCTAGCACTTAAGATAGCCTTTCAATGTACAAAATTTGATGACTCTAGCTTCTGCCATTCCACGAATATGATTGGGGCCCCAAAATTTGAAATGGATCACATAACGAACTACCCATGTTGTTCGTTATCCGTAGGATAGGACTTGATATAGCCTACTTGTATGCAAAATTGATGACTTCAGCCATTCTGGAGATATGATTGGAGACCACAAGAATTTAAATGGGTCACATGACCTGACCATACCCCTTTCAGGGTGGTTTGTAATCCTTGGGCTGTGACTTGCTTTAATAAACCTGCTTATCAAATTTGAAACGTCTCTCTTCACTATTTACAAAGATAAGGAAGGCGATGCATAGTGTACAAAAATGGGATGGTTTCAGGTAGTTGGGGCCACTCAAGGTCACTTGAAATAACGCCATTTGATAGAGTGCATACAATTTCCTGTTAATCTTCCATAGTATCTATGACCCTATCTTTCACCATTTCTGTTCATTTCAACTAAAACGTTTTCAAGATTCACACGAGTTATCAGTTGTCAGTGGATGGCAGTGGCTGAAACATGAACAATTTCCTGTGTACCTGGGCATGACAATGGACAGAACACTGTCGTATAAAGGGCATGTGACAAAGATGGCTGAAAAGCAGAAACTGCTTTCAGTCCAAGCTGGCCAGTACAACATGGGTTACTAGTGCTGCATCCACCCTCTGTACATCGTTATGTTACTCAGTTGAGAGTACTGTGTCCCCATCTAGGCAAGATCCCTGTTATGTACATCAAGCTAGTTGACAGCCAACTGAACAATTCCACGTGACTGTTATCTGGCACGCTGCAGCCTGCACAACTTCCCTGCCTGCCTATACTTGCTAATATAGCTCCACCTGATCTCTGATGCAAGTCAGCATCTGACACCTTTTTGGACAAGCTATGGCTCATACTGAGTGGCCAGTCCATGTGGACATATTCAACCACTATCTAGTGTCTCGATGTCCTCTTTGGACCGACACTGTACCATTTGATATAAACAAGGTGTGGTTCGAAGCTTGGGAGTCGGCTACAGTGATCAGTCCCTTATGACAGACCCTACAATCCGGCAAAACCTGGTTTTGACCTTCCTCTACAGATATGGTATGCACTGAATCGCTTCCAAGGCCTCTGTGCTGCAAATCTACACAGTGGGGTTTGGCATCATCTGACAAGTGCGAATGTGGGATGGTCCCAACGATGTCTCACATATTAAGTGAATGTCCAAAGACAGTGCTTTTTGATGGTGGTCTACAAAGATTTCACTGTGCCATCAGTGAGGCAGTCAATTTGGAACGAAAGCACTCGCAAAATGAATGAAACCATTTCTGAGATATAGCGAGATATTGGTTGAAAATTGCCAATTTTAACCCACATCATCTGTATTTCGTGTTCCATGATCCTACATTTAGCTATTTTTGAAACAATACTGGCATGAACAGATGGACATAGAGCCTCAGCATATAAAATGCTAGCATAGCTTCACGCGATGAAAACGAACAGTATTTCACAAGGTATTGCTGCATCACATTTAAGGTATGGCGGGATCATTAGTGTTGACTTTATTACAACTTGACTGTTGAGTATGACGGTAACACACCAGAAAATTGGTCAACGTTTGATGGAGTTGTAAGCATGTGTACAGTTGCACCTTTTGACACACAGCGGCATATGGGTGTCATTTTGCACCTCCCTGCAGGGCCTATTTTGCTCATTGAGAACGTCTGTGTTAGTAAATCGTACAGTGTTCTGGTATGATATGTTTTGTCAATTGTATGCTTGCAGGAACAGGTCTGTTGGCTTTTGCTCAGTTATGCATACCATTGCTGAGCCCAAATTGACCGTACTCATGGTTTACTTACTTGTTCTGTGTACATTTGGTTCAGTGCTGTTTCCTTGTTATTTTTTGCACTCTTTTCGTGGTGTTACCTTAATGCAAACTAAGTCACTCATTACTCATTTAATTCTGCTTTTTGCATTGAAAATGGCTTATAATTGCATAACAGAAAATATCAGAAGCCATACAAATATAGTACTTTCCAAATTTCTGTGGTTTATAGTGTTATTCGGTTTTAGTGATATAATAATGTTCTTAACACTTTTCCATTTTCTTACTTGGAGGTTTGTAAAGGTGGTTTTGAATTTGTTTGCACTCTTATCGGGGATATGATTAAGCTCTTGTGAGCTTCTTTCCTCTTGTGAGCCACCTTACGAGGTGGCTTGTTGAGTTGAGTTGAGTTTATTTGAAAGACACTATTGGTCAACTTATATCTGCATATGAGATGGATAATTTCAAATTGAACGCTGTTTAATTTTAACAAGAATATGGAAGACTGTAGTCTTGCAGAGTCCATCTTTGACAGTAATGGAAATGAACGTTGGTGTTTTCTGTTTGTTTTTACTGATAACGTGCTGAGTCTGTTTTATGATAATAATAATACAGTTCATTGATCATGATGCATGGACTGTTCTGCTGTGCTGTCTGTTACATATTGTCTGTTGTTCTTATAAATTGCATGCTGTCAATGAAGAAGGTAAACTATTGATATATGTTACGATGTAATATATTATATTATCATTTTGCTTATCTTCATGCTTATTTTTGCATGATGTCCTGTGGAAGTTTGCATCAAATACATATGTTTCCTGCAGAACCACTGAGACAATTACTCTGTAGCAGTCGCTCGACATGCATTGACCCAGTGGTCAAAAGGTCAAAGGTCAAGGTCACACGGTTACGAAAACCGTCACGGTTGATAGTGACGCATGCTGCTACGGCCGTCTGCCACTGCTGCCACTGCCAGCGTGGGTCTGCATGTCGATACGGCTGCCTATCTTTTCTAGTTACTTACTGTGTTCACTGTAGTTCCCATAAATGTGTTTTATTTCCTCGTTTCACTTTTGTTTGAGTTATTAAATTATTGACTTATTGTAGTGTGTGTGTTACTGTTGTTTATACACGGATATGTTATGTTGTTATATTATTATTAGGCTGCACTGCAGCAATAGCTAGCGATAGTGGCGTTTTGCTACACACAGAGTAGCGTGGTCGGTCTGTGTGTCTGTCTGTGTGTCTTTTGGTCACGTTCGTGAGCCCTGCAAAAATGACTGAACCGGTCAAGATGCCATTTGGTATGCTGCTTGAGTGGGCCCAAGGGAAGCATGTATTAGATAGAGTCCAGATTCCCCATAGGAAGGGGCACATTTGAGGGGAATTGGGTGCCATTGGGAAGCAGTGTTGTAGTCATCTGCTCAATAACGGCTGAATGCTTACACAACACACACAACATACCACGGAAAGCTCTTGGTGTCAGCTATATACAGGTGTAGTTTGTTAAGAGATTGACATTTGTAATTTAAGAGACATCAGCATATGAATCAGCAGTGTGAATTTTCAAAACATGCAGCAAACTATTATTGGATCAGTCCATCACCGATGCAAACGGCTGGGCCGTTTGGCATCACACTTCAAACTTCACACTAAAAATAGCACTCACAGCGATGCATTTAATGTCGTTGAAACTTGTTTTAACAAAATGTTTTTCAGGCTGAAAATGATTGAATGATTTGTGCGCATGGGTGATACAGCCTCTCATTAAATTATTTTCACCTCGTTGTTATTAACAGTGAACTGATTATAATGATTTATAACGTTCACAAAGTTGTGGGTTTAGTAGCACAAAGTTATATGAGTTAGTACTGTTGTTGCATGGTCAACGTGGTAGAGTCTTAGCTGATGCAACTCGGGTTAGATTCCTATGGAAACCTTTGAGTCCTTGTTGGAGTCCGGAAAGACATCTGGTAATGACATTTGCACCATTCCAGGTAAAGTACCAACATAAACAGGTGTTACTGTACCTGGAATGAGATGCATTTGATGGAACACACAATGAGTAACACCTGTATATGTGCAGGTTAGAGCCCATAAGCAAACATGGGAATACGTTGTAGTACACAGCATCTTTTCTCAAATTAACATTAGGTCATGTCAGAAAATTTGTAAATTACAAAATTTTGCTTGAATATAGAAACGGTTTTGATACGTCTGAGAGGGAGGGTTTGTAGGTGTGCACCTGCATTCAACTTTGTCACTGTACCACCGCAGCAGGTTGAATTGAAGTTAGAAATGTGGCAAAATTTGGAGTTTCATCCCTCAGTGGCGATCCAGGTGAAAGTTGACATCTAAATGTACGCTTGGGTCTACTATAGCATGCGATATTTGACCATGATTGGTCAAGGAGGTGCACTGCTAATATGTTGTCTACTACTTTGGCAAAGCCACAAATGACTGGAAAAGCTAGAGAAAAGTCCGCGAATTTCGTACTTCTTGGAGATTGTTCGTCCTGTAGAAGTGTGATTGGTGAAAATCATATCGTGATGTGTAACAGAATCAGTTCCATTGCACACGTACCGCAGTAGAACTGAAGCATTTAACGACTGTTGATGCATTTTCTTGAACTGTTTTTTGCAGTTTACAAAACGAGCTGAAACTGAGAAGTTAAAAGAGATTTTCCTCAAGGTATGTCTTTTATTATGTTGTTGATAGTACTTATCACATTAGTTAGTAATTAGATGAGCATTTGACTGAGTGCCAAGAAAATCTGTCTACACATCTGTATACTTAGAGAAAACGTGACATCATCCTAAATTTATTTCAACTTACTCTGTAGAAGTACATTAAATAGGTGCCAAACAAGACAACAGTTTGATAGTAAGCTGATGAAAAGTGTGTTTAATGGGAACGGATGTGCTAAAAGTTGAGGAATTATGTTGTATGTTTCAAATTCGACTAAAAGTTATGAAAACCAAAGATTTACTGAATGTCCAGTTCACTTTCTGTTTGGCCCAATTAATGCACTAAAAGTGAAGACATATATTTGTTTTAGTGCCACAAATACTTAATAGTTTTAGTACTGATTTTAGCCCACCATCACAACTGCAGTTACCGGTACTTGAAGAAATTTAGTGGTATTGTGTCAGAATTGTTTGATGAATTTAAGAATAGAATTTGATTTTGCATGTTAGCATTTATAACAGGGTGATACATGATTTAAACTTTATTAAGAAGTTCTCCATATTTTACATAAATGTATATTCTCATCTAGTGATTGGCTAGAGTGATGAATAATACTTCTACCAAGTACCTGTCTCTACAACGATTAGTGCTTACTTTAAATCGAGGAGGTTGACATTATGACACGTTTTGCATTTATTATTTTGTCCGTACCTTGTAAATGTCCTTACTAATTAACTACACGTACTATCTGGCGTATCTGTAAAATTGATAATGCTGTTACACACGTACTCCAAAGAATTAATAATATTAAATTGTAATATTTACAATATAGTTCTACCTTAAAGACACGATATGACCTGAACTGTGGTGTTGAAAGCGCCATTAAACCCCAACCAGCCTACCTGCTCGGTCAGTTGCAGGCTGTAATAAACACCGGAGCTCGTCTGATATTTAACATAGACAGACACGAGCACATTACACCGCTATTACGTCAACTTCACTGGTTTCATGTCCCAGATCGGATTACCTTTAAACTGGCGACACTGATGTTCCAATGTGTCAACGGGACTGCCCCGGATACCTGTCATCCGACGTGTGATGCGTTGCCGATATACCTGGTCGAAAACACTTTCGCTCAGCTGCATCTTCCTTACTAGCCATCCCAGCTATTCGATGTTCTTTAATTGGTGACCGTGCCTTTGTCATTGTGGCCGCCTCTGTTTGGAACAAGCTTCCCCAGGATATCAGATCTGTCACAACGCTACCTGCTTTTCGATGCAGGCTGAAAACTTGTCCGTTTGATAATGCTTATATTTGCTAACTTTGTAAAGTGATTGAAGTTTCTCGAAACATGTATCACTATAATAATGTAATGTAACCAACCAATCTGTTAAAGACACAACCTGGAGCTGTCATTGTTGTGTTGTGCAATGTCAGTATGCATCCGTGGAGGTTGATGGAGAGCGGTTCATGTCAGCACTGGACTTTGTCTGTCGTTTTCTGGGTCTGATTCCTGCCCACAACTTCAATGAGGAAACCGTCCATTTGCTAGCAAATGTTGTCGATACCACGAAAGATGGGTGAGACGCTTTTTTGCTGTGCTGCTATTATTTATTATTTATTTATTATTATTATTTATTGTGATGGGTGGGAAGGGCATCTGTAGACTGCTACCATCCATATCCACCATCGCCATTTATTATTGTTACTTGCACTGAAAGCTGATACTCACTTTACTGTCCCACTGTGGGTAGAAGGCTGAGTCAACCTAGGCACTGCAGTAAAGCTGTGTAGCCCGTGCTTAAGGCTGTATATTGCAGTGGAAAAATGTGCCATTTCACGCTGGGTTTTAAAAAATGTGCCCAATTTCAAGGAAAATTCACGAGGAGAGTTTGAAAAATTCCTGCAAATTTCACAGGCCCTACTGCCCTTATTTCAAGGTATTAACTGTTAATAAAGCCCCATCCACACTAGCAGCCCATGTCGAAGCAACATTGTCAAATGCTGCAAGTCGAACAATTCTTTTGACAAAGTCATATGTTGCCTTTCGACAAAGTCTAAACAAATTGAACATGTTTGATTTGTGTCGAATTTGTTGAAAGAACGAAATTTCGTTCGACATTGTTGTCAAAACCGGCAACGTTGTTGTTAAAAATGGCAACAGTGTTGAAGCAACATTCGACTTTGTCAAAAGGATGAAATTTTATGATGAACTTTTGCTTTTGCTTTTATTAAATATATATAACTCGTTCAACATTGTTCCATTTTTGGCAGCAAAGTCGAGCGTTGCTACCACATTGTTGCTGGTGTGGACGGGGCTTAACTGTTTAAATGCTTTTTAGTCATAATACATAGGCAGTGTAGCAATTTGTCATCACTTGTCACTTGTCAGCTACCAACAAATACACAAAGTCATAAGTCATGCTGTACTCATATAATACATAGGCAGTGTAGCAATTTGTCATCACTTGTCACTTGTCAGCTACCAACAAATACACTAAGTCATAAGTCATGCTGAGTCATAATACATAGGCAGTGTAGCAATTTGTCATCACTTGTCACTTGTCAGCTACCAACAAATACACAAAGTCATAAGTCATGCTGTACTCATACGTTCACATTCACAGTTTTTTTTAGTTTTCTTCACAAATCTGTATAAAAATGTGTTGATACAAGTTTGAATACCTTCGTAAATGAAACTAAATGCATTAAAATTTATGGAAAATTGCAGACTTTATGGAATTTTATGAAAGTTTGCTTTTTTGTGGGAGACGGCCAATTTCACAGATAATAAATCGTGAATTAGGTTCGTCTGTAGAGATGTGACACACAGGCATGAGTGACATCACTTTTCTGTTATATTCATCTGCGTTCAGGTTGATATCATTCGTGGAGTTTCAAGCATTTGAAGCTCTGCTTTGCCTCCCAGACTCTGTGTATGTATTGGCATTTCAACTGTTTGACACCAACAGCTCCGGATTCGTCACGTACGGTGAGTTACCTGATGATTGGTTTATTACCTGACATTTTTACACACCTTTGTTTTTGTTTTTGTTTGAGTGATGGCTGTTCATTCTGTAGATATAATGTACATAATTAAGATGGTAATGGCACAGCAGGTTGGGCTTCCGACTTTCAGTTAAGGGCGCAGCTGCTTAACAACTCTGAGCTAGTTATGTCACCAAAAGATGGCGACTGAAGCAGGAAATGATAGGATTGTGATAAAATGAGGTCATTTTGGGCACGTTTAAGTGATGTTGGAACTAACTTTAAACCAAATTGTGCACATAATTGGCCTGAAGTTTAAGTAAGTAAATGGCCACTGAAGTACATGTAATTAGGACCACTCATTCGAGTCGACCTAATAAAGTGGGTCTCAAATGTCCGTCCGTCCGTACGTCCGTCCACAAAAAGTTTCCTTGATTTCAATGAAATTTGGTATGTAGGTAGCGGTCGATCAGTGATGCATGACGATGTGCAGTATGACCCGATCCAAGGTCAAGGTCACGAGCCCTTGAAAGTCGGAAATTCGGTTATTTTTAAAGGATGTCTCCTCCCCCATTTATAATGGGGGCTGGCAAATGACCACGGATTCTTAAATTAGCGCACGATAGGAGTCGACCGCCAGTCCCATATGGGGCTAATTTATCACTAATTTATCATTAATAACTAATCAACTAGTTTATCGTTAGTTGCTGCAGCTCAAAGTAATTTCCACTGTTAAATTATTTTACCAATCAATCAACTAGTTTGTTGTTAGTGTGATCATCAGCACTGGTTGATGTATGTGAGACAGATGAATTTGAGAACGTCCTCCAACACACTGAACTGTTTGCTCATTTCCCATTCGACTTTGACTCTGGCTTCATTCGTATGCAGTTTGGCAAAGATCGCTCGCGGCCTGTTACCTACACGGAATTCACACAACTGCTGCATGTAAGTTGGTGTCCTGCACGATATTGCTTTCACTGCCGTTACACAAGTACCTTAAAAAGCTACTGAACACGAGGTTTGCTTTTTTAGGTCGACTCCTCTGAGTCGACCTAATAACATTAGTGGGTCTCAAATGTCCGTGCGTCCGTCTGTCCACAAAAAGTTTCTTCGATTTTAGTGAAATTTGGTACGTAGGTAGAGGTCGACGAGTGATGCATGACGGTATGCAGTATGACCCGATCCGTGGTCAAGGTCAAGGTCACGAGCCCATGAAAGTCGGAATTTCGACCATTTTCAAGGATATCTCCTCCCCCATTTATAATGGGGGCTGGCAAGTGACCATGGATTCTTGAATTAGGGGCAATACCTAAAACTTGTCCGCCCGGAATTTTGATTTTTGTCCTAGTTTTTGTGTCACGTGACTTTGAAGTTGGCAGTAAGTAGGAGTCGACCGTCAGTCCCGTATGGGGCTAATTTTTTTTTGTTTTGAAGACAGAGCGGCTCTGAAAGGTTGTTTGATTACATATCGCATGTTTAAAATGAATGTCGTTTCTCTTTTTTGCGTATATGTCGCATGATTGTTGTACTCTGTTCTCCACTGATTAGCTGCTTCATTGCTGGCTCTTGCTCACGTGTGAGTGAGGTGCCACTTTAAGTGACTGGTGTCTCGGTGGTTTAGGTCTACAACCTCTCACCAAGTTTTGTTTGGCATGCACCCTCCACTTCATAATCCGTGCATTTTTTCACCAACTCATTCGCATCCATATCAGCATATTTTGCTGTTAACAGCATGCTGTCTAGTCACTCAACTCATCTGTCAGTTACTTTAGAGGAAAAAAGGAAAGGAAGCGTATTTATATAGCGCTTTTTATATACTATGTATATCTCAAAG
>Ga0209363_1001337_pt1 | contig 11686 bp, 10 predicted proteins | sample WorMetexBAHAMAS3_FD_187385 | JGI IMG/M metagenome (GOLD analysis project Ga0209363, IMG submission 187385) | Marine gutless worms symbiont microbial communities from Max Planck institute for Marine Microbiology, Germany - Inanidrilus exumae... | ecosystem: Host-associated > Annelida > Digestive... | reverse complement strand
GGTGTATGAAGAATCTTAGCAAGTTATTATGTTGTAAAGTGTCTGGAAGAGACGGGCAACCGTCGGGCATTGCATAGTGGCTTTGGCCTGTGCTCCTTAAATTCTCTATGTCTATGTTACAGTTAGTGTAAGTAGGGTTAGTGTTTGTGCTGAACTCGAATCCACAAGTAAGCATTGCCCTATGGCCACCAGAAGTAGCCAAAATGTTGTTGATGCCAAAAACATATTACCAATATGTCAAAAACCCAAGAATGGACTGAAATAGCCATCAATGCTGGTATATTTTTTCTCCACCAATGGAGCAATATGGCTTGGTAAATAACATACGACTATCACTATAGTGCCTGTTTTATTGTTTGTAGGACTACTAGACCAAGATGCAGTTGTTTGTAAAATTATCCGACCTTCACACACTGAACGTGGTCGGCAGTGAGACTGTTGCCAACATCAAGCAACAGGTGGCAACGCTGGAGGGCCTATCTGCTCCTGACATTGCCATGTACTGCCATGGACGTCCACTTGAAGATGATGAGACCATCTCTGTGTATGCCGAAGAACAATCTACACTCAATGTTGAAGTTCGGTTGCTTGGAGGTACTGTGACAGTTATTTGATCATGGCTGGAAGTTTTATATATTCAGTAACAAACACATTTGCTGTTATTCTTCCACATTATTAGTGACAGATTCATTTTTGACAAAACGTTGTGAGACCTTGTAAAAATAAAAATGTCTGAAATTGCTGATGGAATTGACAGCTTATTGTTTGTGTCATTGTGTCTGTTAGGCAAAGTGCATGGTTCATTGGCACGTGCTGGTAAAGTCAAAGGTCAAACACCAAAGGTCTGCATTTTTTTGTCTTAAGGGGTGTTACATTGTTTTGAAGATCTTTCTCGCAGTCTTGTTAGCGGGACTTCACTGAAGAATCGAGTTCAAGACCAAGACGTTAACATCTGATCTTGACATCAAGACCATGAATCTAGATCTATAGTTCAATGAACACATTTTCGTGACTAACAAGCTTGATAGGCTGACACATCAGTAATATATGCTAGCATCCCTCGTGTTTGCTACTTACGGCTGCCACTAAGCTCACATTTATGAACATTAGCCACTGTCATATCAAAATTAGAAGGCATCCACACTGCAGGCAGCTTTGCAGACACTAACTGAACATGCAAAATGTCAAGCATTACACAGTCTTCTTCAGGCTGCAGTATTTGGGTTGCCAGTTTGCTGAATACAACTAAGAAGTTTGCAGACATTAAAACTGAGCAACTTCTTTGTTACAGGTAAATGCTGTCTCTCGCACAAAGAAACAATAAACCCAGAACTGAACTGAAAAAATAACAGTTAAATTTGTGAATGCACTTTGTTCTCTTAAAGTATCAAACTAGAACAAAAAATTGGTAGGTCTGTGCACTCTTCACGTAATGTGGGCAGGGATGTCAAGTCGCAAACAATTTTCTTAGTCTGCATTTTTCTAGTGCAGGCAACCAGAATTTTCTTATGTGTACATGTCAACATGTTGGATATGTACAATAAAATTGTGCCATTGCACTCTTGCTTGTAACTTAACAAAGAATGGAGTACTTTTGAAAATTCTTTCAGATCTATTACAGCGAGACTGTTTTGCAAACTTTTTGTGTATTTCTTTGGAATTCCTCAGTGTTGGTACACGACTCCCGAGGTGCACCAGAGGTGAACCGGGGATTGCAGGAATGGGAATCTGCACAGTTCAGATGACCTACCTGTTGTTGTAGGTAGTTGCACAAACTAGTGCAACTTTTGTCACGTTGGTTATTCCACCACGAAGCAGTTATTCACAAGCAGTGTGGATTTGATTGGCATGTGCAGGTTGACAAGCAGGAGAAGAAGAAGAAGAAGACGGGGCGAGCCAAGAGACGACTGCAATACAACAGGAGATTTGTCAACGTCGTGGCAACGTTTGGCCGCAAGAGAGGACCCAACTCCAACACTCAGTAATAGATGCAGTGTGCAGCAGCCATGAACTTGCTGACATGACAAACTGCTTAAAGCTAATGCAGTTTAAGAGTATTTTGTACTCACACTGGCTGGCAAATAAACTGTTCTCCTGCAGTAGCTGGTGTTGTACAGTCTGCTAAATGGCTGCATATTAAATGCATTACAAATACACACATGTGAAGGTAGCTCTGCTTATGGACAGTGTATTTAACGGGCCTTTTACAAAATTTACTATTTTAAACCAACATCACATCTGCTATTTCCAATGCTTGTATTGCCACTTGCTAGTTTGCCACACGACAAAATTGCATAATCTTATGCAACTTTATCATGTCTAAATTAAATGCAGCTGTGTATATTGAAATTGCAACAAATTGCATAAGCAAACATAACTTCTGTACCATTTCCCCATTTATGACCCTCCTTTGCAAAGTGAGTGCCAAAATTGCGACAATGTAATCATAGTTTTCTTTTTAAAGCTCTTACATTGAGCGTATGCTTTTAATTTTGCGATACAGCTTAGTAAAACTGAACTACTTGGAGGAATGTCGTCATCATCAGGGTCACTAGAATCCATGTCTGTTTGTGATTTGTCGCAGTTGTAACATGCGCAGTTGTATACGGCAATTTTGTGACATGAAGAAGTTGCACGACAAGATTATGTGATAAAATCACATGCGATACATCAGTCAAACTTTTGTTACTTGACTAAGGTCTGGTTTCACCACGCTTCGTTAATTTTAACTGTATGTCAACTCGGCAGCTTCATCGAGACAGTGCTACATGTAGCCAATAGTTGAGTTAGTATATTTCCACAAGATATCAGTGCTTTATTTGGATTACTCGTAACAAACTACAGCCATCTCAATTGTCCGGATTCAGTCCAGCTGCAAGATGGTAGCAGTGGGCTTTGTTAGTATACATCACAATGGGGAACTGTTAGTACATGCAATATTCAAATAAACACAACAGTTAGTAGTTCTTTATGCACTATCACAATTATCACCACTATGGTAAACACGTTATGGGAGTCATAATCTTACACACCAGTACTGTATGATGCAATTTGATTCACATGCCTTGTGGCATTTGTGGCTGATGAAACATTATTACACCGAGAATATGAATACCCTACAGGTGATGGATGACCACCGTCAATATGAATACGCTACAGGTGATGGATGACCACCGTCACTTCTTACATGCACAGATAGAATCAGATTAAAACTAGCGGATGGACTTCAACATCCCAGTGTTGATGTGGATGCCTTCACCACCTTGACGGCTTGCTGTGATCTTGACCTTTGACCTCCAGAATTTAATCCGGTCATTGTTCACATTAGGGGCTACAGAATATTCCGTGCAAGCTTGGTCGAGATTGCCAAAAACCGTTCATGAGATACTGTGGTAACACGTCTGTCGAGAAAACAAACGAACAAACTAGATGGCTGTATTGTGTGAAATACCCACAATACAGTATTCAACTCAAAGCGCTCGGCTATCTGTGCAGAAGCTGTTTACTTCCAGCATTCGACAAGGCCTAGTGTCACCTGACTCAATTATTGATGGTTATTGGCTGCCTGTGACTCAGTGATGTCAGCGTTATCTGCCATATTGTCAACCTGCATCAGACGTCGCAGGAAATTTGGGGAGGTTTCTTGTACGGAGTGTACCGGCCAGAGAATGACTTTGAATTGACTCGAACGGTAAAATAGAAAACTAGAAATCCAGTATAGGGTTATTTTGGCAGTGAATTTCTGGTGAAATGTAATCATTGCAGACAAATTAAAATTTTTTTTGAGACAATGTTATTTTGGAAAAACGACCCCTTATGGTGAAATCTTTGAAATTCTGTTCCGAAAGTTTTCATCACCACACCGATCGACGTGTTTTCTTCGGCCGATGGGAAATCGGTGAAATCACGCAGTGCTTACATGACAAAAAATTTCGCCTGGCTCTCCAGCTGTCACTGCAGTGCATTGCACCCAAAATATGCCAGGGCCAATCCCAACAACATACTCAAGAGTGCTCCAGATTTTGCCCTATTCGGTTCACTTTCGGCACAGTTATAACCAAACGCGTGAAAAGCGCCGTAAAGTGACTCAAATATTCGGCTGAAGCCTAGCTTCAAGCCGAATAACAAACGTGTCGGACACACAGCCGAAAACATAATGCCTTCACGGACAGTGTCTGATGGTGAAGGCCTAAAAATGAATGAATTTCGATCAATTCAGCAAATGAATCCAGTGAGAATTCCAAGCTTGTTTCTGTTTAATACATTCTATACAACGTGATATTAGTAAACAAAAATGTCTTAATTACTGCAACAAAAACGAGTGCTAAATCTCAACTGGAGTGCGATATGACAAAAGACATCACCTGATTTCTCATGGAATTACGGATTACACAAACCTTGGCTAAGCAGACCACCTGCTGAGTGCCGTTATGATATGGTGCTTATCAACATCAAACCACATTTAATACATGTTGAATGCTAGCAACATAGTACCGGCGTTGCAGAGCTGGCATTAAGGAAGCAAAACTCCTTCCATTAGGAGTCTGGTGGTGAAGAAGAACGGATGATACCAGGCCACTGCTTTGTATTTTGACACTGTTGGTTTGTGACATGAAATATAACCGGCCTGTAAAGGAACCCGTGCCATGTCCGCAATGGTTGTCTTCCGAAACGAGTGGACGAAGCTGAGGGGAAAATGGTTACCAGGTTCATATGGAAAAGGGCTGTAAAATGGAGACATTAGAAATTATTATTACTATTATAAATGATGAGTAACGTGCCATAAGTAAAAAATATAAGTACGTCTGTCTTCGGGACTGCCGTATATCCACACATGCAGATCCTACGTCCACACGCCGTGTGAACTTGATAGGCACATGACTACGGTACGACTTCCCACCCCGAACTTTACTTCCAGGTGGGTGGCTGATTCGATTTTGGGCTTCTAGGGGAGCAAAGATCCCCAAAATGAAACATTCCCTGCCCAGAACGCCCATGAACCACCGTGCAAAATTTGACGTTGCTAGCTTTATCCTCGCCGGAGAAATCTGTAACCGTACAAACAAACACGAAAAACAAACAGTAACCGATATATCCACACCTTGCCTATCGGCATGTGTGGATAAAAAACTTATCACCACTATGGTAAACAGGTCAGGACAGGTCATGCAAGCAAACCCGCAACAGTGTTCACAGACTACAAAGACATATATCTGCAACAGTTCAAAGTACACAACATTTTTGCTCATTCTCTTCACTGCCAGCTAGCTGACTTGCAGCACTTATGCAGACCATCTCATCTCTCACCATCACAACCGAACAATATGAGTGTTCGTTGGTTTCTCGGAGACGACAATTACGACACTTCAACACGTTCAGTCAGTAGTCGACCAGCTTAAGTTTCTGTGTCACAGAAGTGGAACGCGACCTCGATCTTGACGACCTATTTCTGCACAGAACAAACAGCATCATGTCTACGTGAATTCCCCTGAAAATTACTGACGTAAGTTTATCGCAAATTTAACAAACAGCATGGTGAAGTCTTGACAGGCCCAGAAACGTTTTTACAAAGTGGAATATGTAGCCCAGCAGTGTTGTGCCATGACCTAGTGGTAACGCCATTGGTCACGTCAATGAAGTTAACCTACATCAAGCCCGGTTAGTACAGAGATGGGTGACCATTTGTGGGTACGTAAGCAGCCACTCAGGCATTTTAGTTAAGATACTGAAAAACTAAACAAATAAATTAGCCCCGTACTGGACTGACGGTCAACTCTTTGCAAGTCGCGTTTTTGCCAAGTTCAAAGTCACGTGACACAAAAACTAGGACAAATATCAAAAATCCGGCTCTAGTTTAAGAATCCATGGTCAGTTGCCACTTGCTAGCTCCCATTATAAATGGCGGAGAAGATAGCTGTTGAAAATGGGCAGATATCCAACTTTGAAGGGCTCGTGACCTTGACCTTGAATCGGGTCATACTGCATACCGTAGTGCATCTCTCATTGATGCCAAATTTCATGGAAATCGGAGAAACGATTTTTGGACGGACGGACGGATTCACGAACGGACATTTGAGACCGGCTATATTGGGTCGACTCTGTCGAAGAGTCGACTTAAATATATAAGGTGTCCTCAATATGAACACGGTGTATAGTATAATTACCACAATGTAATTACATAAGTAAGTAAGTTTATTAAAATTGTAGCATAAAACAATGCTAGATATTACCTTCTTTCTCTGTGGCTGCGTGACCTTGAGCCGGAACGTGACCTTGACCTGGACCTAGATCTCGGACGCCTCCTCTCCAGGTCACGTTGATACCGTGAGCTTGATTCGAAGACGGTGCACTCGTCCTCGTGTTCCCGTTCTTTGTGTCGACGCTCGCGCTCTCGCTGCCGCATCTGTATTGAGATGCTGCGCAGCTCCTCCTCGCGGTCCTACATCCACACTGCGTCGTCATCAGCAAACAACACCTACACACACCTGTACAACAGCCAATTTCCACCCAAGTCCGGGTCGACTGATCCTCCGCAATGAGAATGACTGTCTGGATGGATGTCCTTCCGGATACCAACCACAGGAATAACTCACTGGGCCTCTGCTTCAGGCACTGACAACTGACTGCATCCTCATCAATAACCATTCAGCAACATTTCACTCACTCCCAACAGTTGTGGATATTATCCAATATCCTTAATTAATTTCCTGCATTTATTACAGTCCATAGCATCCTCCTTGGTTAGTTGTTGGGTCCGTCAGTCTTTTTCCACAACCTCCCGTCATCATTAACACAAAGGTAGAAGTGAACAACAGGGTGATTGGTACAGCACTCTACTTTATACTCCTCAAAAGTGGCTGCCCTTAACCTCCATCAACTCCAGAAAAAAACCAGTTTAACAAAAAATCACAAGCTGTAGATGCTTCACTTTCAGCTAACAGAAATCCAGCAGCTTGGAGACTTTGAAACACTTCTGAACTAAACTACACCGTGGTTCAAAACAGTGATGGGTAATTAATTAGTTCTAATTCCAATTAGATGCTAATTAATTAGAAGTAATGCTAATTCCAATTCTAATTAATTAGAAAATATACCTAATTCTAATTGTATTTCTTAATTACATGTGTAATTAGCGTTGATCACAATTGAGCGTTGCTTCAGTGCAGCGGGATACATTGTTAGTGCCAGACGTGGTCGTCTGGAGGACTGTATGCTGGAGGACATGTTGGTTGCACGAGGCAACAAGGACTTAATTTGAGTCCATGAATGTGGTAGAACTAGACTAGGTTGGACTGGAAATATTCTGATGAAAATTTTGTAATTGCTTTTTGGAGTGGCAATTATTGATCTCTTGTCGTCTGTCCGTGGACTTGTTGAACTTATGGAATTAATTCTACTTCTAATTAATTAGACATTTCTAGGAGCTAATTCTAATTAATTAGAATTAAGCTAATTGTGTCCCATCACTGGTTCAAAAGAAATCCAGCAAACTTATTCTTTTTTTGAGTTATTTTACAGTGTTACAGGAGCTTGGTTGTTGAACCGTGGTGTACATTGGTGCAGAGATAGAGATTGTCGTACCATTCGCATTTGTTCTTCTTTATCATGTTTCTCTTTTTGCGCTTTCTTGTCTGCCTTGACTGCAAACACAGCGACATGCAAACAACTCCACCATAACTAAATCACAAAAAGACTATATTACTTGCCAGCACATTGACATGCGATGACTTTTGCAGTTTCTCACATGTTACTTGCTACGAGTCAACGTTAACATACGTGTAGACTGGAGTTTTTTTTAAACATTTACTTTAAATGCTTGGTTGAGTTAAATGCCACATGGACAAATTTTTACAGACTGTCTCTTCCAAATGCTTGTTATATAACAAAACTATAAAAGCTCTCATCAGAGGTCGCACAGACTAATTACTGGCCCGCCTAATGGGCCAGTACTGTTTTGCTCGCTGGTGTCTGTCATCGTTGTCTGTAATGCTGCCGGCGGGAGGGGCCGGCCGCCGGCCGCGTGGGCGGCTGACACTGCATGGTGGGCCAGTACGGTTACGTCCCGTTAGGGCGACACCTTGTTTGCAGTTGGAGTTACCAGCCACTCAGGCCAACTCCTACCATCAGCGGTAATGATGAGATGGGCAAGAGTACCAGCTGACGGGACAGTGCTCCGCAGCTGGGAAGGTAACCATAGGTCTAACGTTGCACCAGCCGTGTGTCAAAGACAAGGGGCGGTTCTAGGAATTTTCCTGTGGGTAGGCCAGTCAAAGGGCCAAGCAAATTTTGGGTTAGCCAATAGGAGTGGTGTACGTGGGGCAGAATTTCGTTTGGGTAGGCCAAGCACGAGTTTGGGTAGGCCACGGCCTACCCGGCCTAATAGCTAGAACTGCCTCTGTCAAAGACCCAGTCATATATCCACCTAAGGGCTCAATGGCCTCATGAGAAATGGAGACAAGGACCTCCCTACACCCCTCTAAGGAATATGACATTATTTCACCTTATTTCCTTCTTCCACTTATTCCAAAACTGACGAACATCATGAGACAGACCAAAACTTTTGATGTCCTCTTAGCCGCTATCCCAACACATCTTCTGCAGGAGTACTACCCGCTGTCAAATTTCACCAAACATTTACGCAAAGGTTCTAGACGTTGGAATAGATGGAGGGAGGGAACCGAGGGTGAAAGACCACTAAAACAGGCGATTCACCTCAAAGTAATAACATGCTAATGACGGTGGAATAATAACGAGAGAAAAACAGGAAACGACGGACTGACATTGACGGTTGAGTGCCAGCTGCATGCGGCGTTTCATGCGCTCCATTCGCTCCTGCGGCGTCAAACCAGCACCAGCACTCGTACTGCTCACAATGCTGCTGCTGCTGCTGACCTAGAGCATCAGACAAACACAATGTCCAGTCAACGACCGCAAGTTATCAGCGTGTCATAGCACGCGTCCACGCAGACGCCAGTAGAATACACATCATGGTCATTAAGTGAGTCAAAGGTTAGAGGATGGTCACCGCCACCAAGGCTCAGTAACTAGCGGCAATTTTCTGTTCACAGCGCACGAACATTGTAACAAGCACGTCCGTCTTCGGGGACGGCCATATATCCACAAATGTCGAGGGCAAGTATTGCCGACAGATGCCAGTCCCCTCCACTGACGGCGCGCTCGCCCTCAGTGGAGGGGACTGGCGTCTATCGGCAATACTTGCCGCTGCGCGCCGATTCGTCCGATTTTGGGTTTCTGGGATAGCAATGTTCCCCGAAATGGGAGATTCCCTGCCCAGGACGCCGGTGAACCACCGTGCAAAATTTGACACTGCTAGCTTTATCCTCGCCTGAGAAATCCGTAACCGTACTAACACACAATCAAACAAACAAAACCAGTAAATGATATATCCACACCTAACATATTGGCATGTGTGGATAACAAGTGAATCATGCAGAATAGATAAAGTTCAAAATTTCCGAATATGTCTGTTCCGTGTAATATTATAATATTATCATTTTTTGCTGGAGTTACTCCAGTCTGTGGAGAGTTTCCCAAAAGTGAAGCTCTTAGATGTGTGGAGCAGACTGTCACAGACCAGATACACTTCCTAGCAGACAACCATCAGCTTAACAGCACTGATGGGACAGACAGGTTAGTTGAAATAAAGAGTAGCATGACACGTGTACATATCTTAAGTGATACCTTTCATTTTATGCTAACACAGCTGCATATTAAGTTTACTAGGCTGCAATCATGCCAAGTTTTCTCATAACTGCATTTTCATGATCTTGACCATTTCTTCTGGGTTTGCATGCGCTTGCTAACATTCAAAAATAAAAGAAACTACAGTTGTAATAATAAGTTATTTATTTGATTGTCCATTTGCTTAGTCCTTTTTAACCAAAGCACGTGTCCAAAATCCATTTAACAGGTGGCAGCAAACTGCAGCTATTGTAAAACATTATATTTTCACTGCATCTTAATTTTGCAATTTTCTTATGTAGAAAATTCGCTGCATTTAATTTGGCGCATTGTCCTGGTGTTGATATTCTGTGCAGAAAAAGTTATGGTAATGGGCGATTACCAGAAATTCGCATGTATTTAATTCCGTGATTCTAGTCAAATTACAAAACTTTGATGCACGCTAAATGTAGGTGATTTGCAGTATAGTGAGTATTTGTTAATAACCGTTATTCATTTAAGTGCGGTCATTTAAGTCTAGTCAAAGTACTACAACAGTTATTTCTCTCGTGTCTATAATTGTGCATGGACTACAAAACACCAGAATCTGACTGAGTGATGCGGTCGTCATTTTAGAGTCGATCTAAAAAAGCCGGTCTCAAATGTACGTCTGTCCATCCATATGCACAAAATGTTTCTTTGATTTCAATGGAATTTTGCACGCTGGTAGAGGTCGATGAGTGATGCACGACTGTATGCAGTATGACCCGATCCAAGGTCAAGATCAATGTCACGAGCCCTGCAAAGTTGAAAATCCTGCCATTTTCAAAAGCTATCTCCTCCGCCATTTACAATGGGAGCTGACAACTGACCATGGATTCTTAAACTAGAGCACAGTATCTAAATTTGATTGAACCGCATTTCTGATATTCGTCCTAGTTTTTGTGTCACGCGACTTTGAACTTGGCAGATAGCTCCCCCACAACCCCCCAACCTGTTGTCTCTGATATAGCCATATTTGTGCTGAATGGGGACGTTAAACTCTTAACTAACTTAGTGTACACCAGTCATTCCAAGTATCCCAAGAGTGACCATTGGGTACTTCCGAAGCAGATTTTTACGGTCAAGTGATACCTTTCCCGTTGCCCAACCAACAGTGTCTTAACACTGCTTCAACAGCCGACTACGTCTACGTCCATCACTGTTCAATGCTTCATCCAATCAGCAATCATCTTTCAACTCTCGACGGAGCTTGGCACATTTCTTCTTTTCGTTCAATGCACGCCCACATATCCACCCGTCTTTGTGCTCATTCAGTTCCACAGTTTGCTCGCAGATGGGACAACAACATATTACGACTTTCAATCACAGGTTATTAGTGAACGTTCCAGTTCAGCAGCCCTGCCCTGCTCGGTGAAATAGCAAGTCACGGCAAATGCTGTATCGTGCTCACAGTTAGCTCTCTGCTTCCAGTCTACATCACGACAATGCTAATGTAAAGCACCAATCACTGTCGGCTAGCCAGCTGCCGGCGTGGCCTGCCGCTGGCTGGCCAGCCGTTGGCTTGACCCACTGCGTACGCACTCTACGGTAGCTAGAGACAACGTAGAAGTGAAGTCTGAAGATGATTCTTACTGACTTTGGCAGACGTCGTCCCCTCTCCACTACCACCCTGCACACTTCGACTCACGTCACCCCTACAAACACACAGCACACGAGAAGGCACTCAACGAGTTCACTCCTCCGTACGAGTTCCTATTAGCGTTCCATTGCAACTATGTCCCTGTCTTGCACCGTTTCTGAGATATAGCTAGATATTGGTCGAAAATCACCAATTTGAACCCACCCCACCTCTATTTGCCACCCCTGTTGGAATCTCGCCGAGATCTTTGGCATCAGAAAACAAGAGTCATTGGGCTACTGTATGGCGTTGATTGCGTGATCCTACGTTCGGCCGTTTTCGTACAGTGCCGGCTTGTGACGGACAGACGGGTGGATACACGAC
>Ga0209363_1001335_pt1 | contig 11698 bp, 5 predicted proteins | sample WorMetexBAHAMAS3_FD_187385 | JGI IMG/M metagenome (GOLD analysis project Ga0209363, IMG submission 187385) | Marine gutless worms symbiont microbial communities from Max Planck institute for Marine Microbiology, Germany - Inanidrilus exumae... | ecosystem: Host-associated > Annelida > Digestive... | reverse complement strand
ATCGACCTCCATGAATGAACGTTTTGTGGACGAATGGACGGACGTACACACAGACGCCATACGAACATTTGAGACACACTTTATTAGGTCTACTCAGAAAAGTCAATCTAAAAATGTAAAATAATAAAGAAAATGGTACTCACTAGAGAATATGCAGTTAAGAAACATTGAACTCAAAGGAAATGAAACTTAAATTTCCAAAACAGGATAATCACAATGATCACACTTCTTGCGATGAAAAAGACGTTTATAAATGTGAAAAATAAGAATGATAAAATTGATTCTAGTTTACATAAACAATAAAAGGTAATAACAGAACAAAACAAGTTTCACAAATTAACAATGAACCCCATGCAATGTTTAACCTTGTAACTGTTAAAACTGGATTAAAAGTCTTTTGCTGATGCTGCAGACTGCAACAACTCATCACAGTATACAAAAACATTTTCAGTTTTTCATGCGGATGATAAATTATGTGATATAATTAATTTCTTGTCAGTTGATTAAATGGCTATACATTGTTCTCCTTTTTATGTGTGTGTTGTACCTGTGTACGATTTCATAATAAATATACAAATAAATAAAGCTACATTCTAACAAATGAGAAAATTAGCTAACACAAACAGACTGCACGTCATTGTCAGCAACATTTTCTCCAATGGCCAGATCAATTTAAAAATGCAATTTTTATCTACCCCACATGTATTTGTTGCCCTGCAGAGGGTGATCCCATCAGAATTTCTCCAAGATCTTTGGCACCAAAAAACTGAGTCCACAGACTATCATGTAGCACTGTTTGTGTGATGATACATTTAACTGTTTTCATAGACCTCCAACTTGTGAGAGACAGACAGACACACAGACATAACACCATAGCACAGTGTAAGAACCATGAAACTGACTTTCGTTGACGTCGACAAGTGAAGATGAGGTACGACTCTTGTGCAGACAAATATGTGCCGTGTTCGAGCTGCACTCCGGTGCAGACAGGCGGTTTGCGGTAGTGATGGTGGCGCTGCAGCGATGTTCAGATGTACCAGCACTCATAGACGAACTACTGCCACTACTGGCATGAACATCCAGCGCGACGTCCATGTCAGTCGTCGACTCCACAGATGCCATCTCATTCATCTATTCATTTATCAAATTTATAATAATAATATTAACAACAACAACAAAAACAACAACAACAACAACAACAATCATTTTACAGCCAATGTGTAGTCTACCTGCATTCCTGCGGGTCTTCCAGATATACAGGGGCCGCCAAAATTTGCAAGAAGCTCAGCCAACGCAGAGGGACCATGTGACGCACTATGTTGGTAATTTGTGCTATGTTTCACGAGCTATGGGAGTTATAAAGACTTCAAACAGCAAATGTGACCTTCAATGTCATTCAAGAACATTGGCAATGGTGCCATTCGATAGGCTACATACGATTTCCTATTGGTCTTCCATTGCAACTATGTCTCTATCTTGCACCGTTTCCCAGATAGTATCACTTATTTCCCAAAATTTAAAAAGGTCACGTGACTCTGAACACATGCTTTTGGCAGTAATATATCGTGCATGCATTCGTAGTCCTTTGTATCAATCAGTACACCAAATCTGAAGTGCCTAGCTTCACCAATTACAAAGATATGATTGGGGCAAAATTTAAAAAACGGGTCATGTGACTGACCATGCCCATTTTACGGGTGGTTTATCACCGTAAGCCAGGTACCTGCAAGCAAAATTTGACAAAACTAGCTTCAGCAGTTCCAGATATATCATTGGGGAGTCAAAACTAAGTGGGTCACGTGACCCTGACCACGCCCCTTTTAAGGTTTATTTGTCATCCTTACTCTGGTATTTGACACAGATTACATGCATGCAAAATTTGATCACTCTTGCTTCAACCGTTCCGGAGATATGGTTTGTTCCCACCAAAATTTAAATGGTTCACGTGACCTGACCACACCTGTTTTGAGGGATAGCTTGCCATCCATGGGCTAGCACTTGCTATGATCAATCTACCTACCAAATTTGAAGTCTATGAAAATACTAAAGGCGATACAAAATAGCAAAAATGTGGTAGTTTGGAGTAGTTACGTGACACTCAAGGTCACTAGAAATAGCGCCATTCAATACAGTGCATACGAGTTCCTATTAGCATTCCATAGTAACTACATTCATATCCTGCACCGTTTCTGAAATAGAGAGAGATGTTGGCTGAATGGCGTTGTTCGCGCGATCCTACATTTAGCAGTTTTGATACAATACTGCATGTGACAGACGGACAATCAGAACCACCAGACGACAGCATATACTGTGCTAACATAGCATCGCGTGGTAAAAATGGGTCACATAAACTGACCACGCCCCTTTCGGGGTTGATTTGTTATCCGTGGGCTAGGACTTGCCACAAACAGCCTGCCAACCAAATTTGAAGTGTCAATCTTCACTCAGTACAAAGATATGAAAGGCAATAAAAATGTTGAAAATATGGTGATTTGGGATAGTTAAAGGTCACTCAAGGTCACTGAAAATAGCACCATTTGATAGAGTGTCCGAGTTCCTCTTAGCTGTCCCTACACACACACGCTTGCAATAGTGAACGAATCTCAAAGTAATCACTCCAGCCTGGCGTCAGCTTTTCTTGATCCATTAATTGGCTTCTGATGAAAGAAGCTCTACAGGCTTAAATTCTTCAACAACACATAATTGTGCACCAAAAGTGTGCTTACACGCAGTCAATTATTTCAACTGTATAATTAATAATGAATGCAAATGAGAAAATTATCACTTTACAGGCATTATAAAAATATAATTGGTATGTTAAAACCTCTGAAATGGCTTCTTTCAAGTCGTCGACAAATTTTGTTCGATCACGTTCGTTGCGGGCACAAAAAGTGCCAAGCACCTTGGAGTTGGCATCACTCAGTTGTATGCCAAACTGATAGACTGAACAGAACACGACAACAGCAGTTGTCAACAATACATGCAGTAAAATGTAATAAATACAAAATAATTAACCACAATCATTTCTATCTCAACAATGGCTGGGACTGTATCACAGCTGTGTAGAAAACTTGCTTCAGCTGATGGGCATGCATGCCTCTGTCTGCCAATCAACCCACAGTGCCAATGCATTGAAAGAAACAGCTTTAAACAGGATGGACGGGTCGGATAACCGTCCATCACTAGCTACCATGCAGGGACCGCATGATGCGCTATGTTACTAAATTCATGCTGAGAGCTGTGGGAGTTAGAAGAGTTTCAAACAGCAAAAGTGACCTTCAAGGTCATTCAAGGGCACTGGCAATGGTGCCACTCAATATTAGTGTTCTAGTGTAACTGTCTACTCACAGTCACTGGAAATAGCACCATTTGTCAGAGTGCATACGAGTTCCTATTAGCCTTCCACAATAACTGTCCCTATCTTGCACCATTTGTGACATACAGCCAGATATAGGTCAAAAATCGCCAAGTGTAAATTACCCCTATTGAATGGCACCATTGTCAATGCCCTTGAATGACCTTGAAGGTCACTTTTGCTGTTTGAAACACTCCCATAGCTAGTGAAACATAGCACGAACTTACTAACATAATGCATCATGCAGGCCCTCTATGATAGTGGAACATCTTGTGAAAATGGTTTCAAGATCAGATAGTGGACAGAAGGAGAAGTAAGTAACGAGAAATCAAACAACAACTTACAAGGCGTTTCAAACATGTATACAGCCATCCCCACGATTGGTATTGACTGCCGGAAACTGTACATCACGTTCTCTTTCTTCTTGCTTACTGACTTTGTAACCTATACAAACACATGCAATACATATGTAACATCAAATTAAAGTGCAACGGTGGTACAAACGTGGGCTGTTCACCACAGCAAAATGTGTTCATGTCGTACAATGACACTAGTTTGCAGCCAGAGCACACATCTGTTATTACTTTACCTATCTATGGGTCACTCAAGATCATTAGAATTACCATCATGCGATAGAGCACATACGAGTTCCTACTAGCCTTCCACTAAAACTATGTTCCTGTCTTGCTCCAAGATAGCGAGATACTGGTCGAAAATAGCAGATTTTAACCTATCTCACCTGAAATTGGCTCTCCCACTGGGGTGACCCCATTGGAAATGCATCAAGATGTTTGGCATCAGGAAGCTAGAGTCCCTGGGCTATGGTATGGCGTTGTTTGTGTAATGATATGTTCAGCTGTTTTGATGCAATACTGGCTTGTGACAAATGGAAGTATGGCAGACAGATGGACAAAAGGCTATAGTACATACTACACTAGCATAGCATTGCACAATAAAAATGTTCTTACAAAATGCCACGGTGTAAACTGCAAAACATGTATGAATGCAAACTTCTATGTCTTTTGTAAATATTTCCTACCAATGCTGATCAAGGCTTAATTTAAAGCCAAGTACATACCATCAACATGTCATTGAACAGAAACACCTCACGCTGGTGCTGCCCAGTGCCTCGCTCACGCTTGTTTGGGTCGACGACCTCAAACAGACGACAGTAGCAGACAAGGCGACGATGTGGCAATGCCAATGCCTGCAATGAATCAACAGAAACCTGTCTTATGTCCAGCTGTATCAAGTCCAGTTGACTTTCACTGTAGCAGCGTCATTGTGGCAATGGCAAAGGTGTGCTAGTTAACAGACAGTTAAAGTTATGCAAGAAGAAGGTGCAATCGGACCTTAACTGATGTTTGCAGTTCCTATATATGCACACACGTACGGCAATCTGTAACACGCATGAGTCCACAAACAGAAACATTATTTCTTCCTGCACTAAGCTGACAACAGTTCACTCCTTCTCAGAGAAAACTGTTTGGCAGTTAGGTAAGAAGCGGCAAGTCATATTCCACTGAAACATGAAGAAAGACACCACCACTACCACCACCACCACCTCCACCACCACTACTTATGTTCTAACAGCCGTTTTCCACTTGTTCTAAAAAGTAGCTTTGGAAACCAGTGGCACAGGTTTTTACAGGCCGGAAGCTCTTCGTATCAACCAAGTAACAATGTCAGAAAACTCAATAAATGAAATGGAATTACATCATGTAGAATAGTAAACTGGTTTGATGGATTTGTGGCTTGAAATGGAGGATAAGCCATCTCGTATGGACTGAGGCAAAAGCCGAGAACTGTAACAGAGCACAGCAGTGTATCAGGATGAGAGAGTGACTGTGACACTGGGCTTGAGATTAAGTCTGAATTCAGTGGAGCTTTCCTGGATATGGATCTGGACAGGTAAGTAGAAACGTCCTCCAGAGGACATAGTGCTACTGTTTCCTTGATTTTTATCTAGTCCTGAGTTTATTACTGGGACGAACAGACACCTGTTTGCTGATAGTCCACGTTGAAGGGCAGGCATGCAGGACAGCAGTGATACTTAGCTGTCGAGCCCAAGGCCTAAGCTACATGTAGATCAAATATGATGTCAGAAGGACACTCACCGTCAAGGACAGGCTGTTGTGGAAAATTTGCGGGCTACACACCTCACATACTACCAGCCCAGCTGGCTCTCAGCCCATACTGCAACTAGCAACCTTGCCTTTTGCACTGTGATGTCATATCATGAGCCCAACAACGGTTATGACTGATGGGAACTGTCTGGGTTCACAATTCAATTACCACACAACTATCAGTGAATATGTGTCTGTTCATCACATTAATAACTGTCAAATTAAGGAGAATCTGCCGCATTCAGACTGTCACTCATTGTCACAGGTTATCTACTAAGAAATTAAAAATGAAGGACGAAAGCTGCATTAAACATGAAGTGTGAAGTATTTAAGCAAAGAAATGCAACTGTTCAGAGTTGTTGGGGAATATTAATGAAAATGGCAGGAGTAGCTGCATGATGGTGGATGGTAACAGACTTGGTCAATAAATCTGCGAGTTATTCAATTATATTGTCAATAAGGACAGACGAACATATTCGTTGTTGCGAAATCAACAGTGAAACCGCAGACTCACGGGTTTTTTGCCGACAATCATCTGCTCGACCTTCATGACCTGTGTGACATGGTCGGCTGCCGGTTTGAACGGCGTTCTACTCGTCCGGTCGTAGATGCCAATGAGAATGTCTCGGCTTACGTCCTCACCACCATCAATACCTGTCGACCATCAACAGACCACACACATGCACATGCGCACATCAGTTCCATGGCGACAACTGATACGTGGGTTGGGTTTACATCGAAAGAAAGAAAGAAAATGACAGAGTTCTTAAAATTGCTGGGAACTGAGCCAGTCATCTTGGTGGAGATGACTATCGTTGTCACATGGGACAAACTGGCAGGGATAACGACAGACAGAAAATTAGCCCTGTATGGGACTGACAGTCGACTCTTTGCAACTGACGTTTCTGGCACGTTCAAAGCCACGTGATACAAAACTAAGACAAATATTAAAAATCTGGCCTGACCAAACTTAGATACTGTGCCATAGTTTAAGAATCAGTGGTCTGTTGCCAGCTCCCATTGTAAATGGCAAAGGAGATAGCGTTTGAAAGTGGAAAGATTTCCAACTTTCAAGGGCTCGTGACCTTGACCTTGGATCAGGTCATACTGTATACTGTCATGCATCACTCATCGACCTCAACCTACACGCCAATTTCATTGAAATCAAAAAAACTTTTTGTAGACAGCGAACGGATGTACGCCCGGACAGATATTTGACACCCATTTTATTAGGTCGACTCACAGGAGTCAACCTAAAAATGGGGAATGCTCATCTCTATGGACTGCATGTCAAAGACTCGTACCTCGGAGGTTGCGGATAAAGTCGTCGAGCTTCATCTTGCGGTCTGGTTTGATGTTCTTGTTGTGGAGATCGGTGTTGAGCATGACGATGGCAAATGCCAGTAGGAACACGGTGTCAGCTCGACGGAACTGACGTACCATGTCTGGGTTACATTCGGCATAGCAGCCAGCAAACGCCTTCCACAAAAACAGACATACACAGAAATACATGCTGGGCGAGAAAAAGTAAACCTCGCCTGCCAAATTCAGTGCTTTGAAGCTACTGGTTTGTGTACAAGAAGGGCATCCAACTTGTAAAAAGCCTGAAATCCCAAATTTTACTCTGGCTGGCATAATCAAGAGTAACTCCTTAAAACTAAGCCCATTGAAAAAGCCATAGTAATAGCATCAGCCGAATGTTCTATATATAAAATTTTTAATTCACAGAACGTTTAATAAAATTTAAGCTATTAGATGTTTCAGTGACACCTAAATCCAGCAAAAAGGTTTGTACACTTTTCTGGCCCATCCTATAAGGAGAAAGACACATAATAAGTGACACAAGAAAATGACAAATCAAAACTTATCTTTCAGACAAGTGCACAACGAAGTGGAGCATAAAAAACCAATGTGTGACAGTAAAGGTGCCTAGTTTCATCAAAAATTTACAAGGGGTCACGTGATCCTGACATCCTCCACACTGCAAAAACTCAGTGTAACAGTAACAAAACAAAAAATGGAAACAAATTAGCTACCTCCATAAGCCTTTCAATCTTCTGCGCTTCTCCCTTCAACCATCAAACAACAATAACGTGTATGAAGAAGATTAACAGCATGGAATTCATGTACAATGGAAAGCAGTAAGTCAGACAATGTGCAAGTAGTCCAGATGACATCTCTTACTCCACTGATTAAAGAACTTGAGGACTTCAGCACAGTAAGACATGGCTGCTCAGCTTCAACGTAGACAAAGACAAAGTGACAACTCAAAAACTTAACTGAAAAACCTCTTTGTGCTTGCTTGCTGAACGACGGTATGACCTGACCCGACCACGCCCCATCTGCAGTATTTATCTCTGACTGCCTAGTAACTGGCAAATTTTCGGACGTTGTGGTAAATGTAGATTAGCTGTGGGCGGGCAGACTATTGAACCTGAGTGAGATATTAAATAAATAAACTTCTAAGCAAGTCTGAAAAATCGAATAAAAACTACTCTTAGAGAGGAGACGCTATTTTGGGGACAATCTTTTATTTTGAATTAAATAAGGGTCAGTTCTGGAGGATTTTCGAACATAACTGAGATACATTCTGACCACGTTTGGCTGAAATCTGATAAAAGTTAGACATGGGACACCATGTAGATGCTACCGACCGCCTACCCCACAGAAGTCCCATGATATGTTTCCCTAATGACAGCACAGTCCAAGAGACTAGAGGCTGTACAAAAGTGCACCATTCATATTGTGCATAACCCAACCCGTGGAATGCCATACACATCTATGTTGTTCTATTCAAAACTGAATTCTCTGGCTTCTTGTAGAGAAGACCTTTCTCGTAGTTTTTTCGAACTGTTTTGAAAACAGATTGCTGTCTTCATAGTCTCCTTCATCCGCCTAGACCACCGGCTGTCACCTCAAGGCTTAGACCTTTCCAATGCTTCCCTAAGCTCTATACGTGCACACAGCACTGCTGTGTGCACGTATAGAGTACAATATGGCCTTAATCATTACCAGCATAAAACTAATAAATACTAGTTATTGTGCTCATCATGGTTTTGCTACCGCACATGACCTGAACACATCACACCTACCCCACGTGTATTTGGCGCCCCTGTTGGGGGTGATCCCATTATTTCGCCAAAACCTTGGCGTCAGAAAACTAGAGTCCATGGGCTATCGTACAGAGCTGTTTGCATTATTCTACTTTTAGCAGTTTTGGTATAATGCCGGCTTTTGACAGACAGACAGATGGACGGACAAATGACGACAGCATATACCACGCTAGCATAGCGTCGTGTGGTAAAAATGGGTCACATGACAGTGACCACGCCCCTATAAGGGTGATTTGTCCTCCTTATGCTGGATCTTGTTACAGACTACCTGTGTACAAAATTTGACCACTGTAGCTTCAGCCGTTCCAGGGATATGGTTGATGCCCTCCAAAATTTTCACGTTTCACATGACCTGACAACGCCCTTTTCAGGGATGGTTTACAATCTCCAGGCTAGCACTTGCTACAATCAACCTACCTGTCAAAATTGAAGACTCTAACTCCGCCCAAAACGAATATACAAAAGGCGATATAAAATGTCTTAATTGGGGTGGTTTGGGGTAATTACGGGTCACTCTTGGTCACTGAAAATGGCACCATTCGCTAGAGCACATGCAAGCTCTATTAGCCTTCCATAGTAATTATGTCCATGTCTTGCACCATTTCTAAGATATAGCGAGATATTGGTCGAACATCACGGATTTGAACCTACCCCACCTCTATTTGGCACCCCCGCTGGGGATGACCCTGTAGGAAATTCGCCAAGATCTTTGGCGTCAGAAAACTAGAGTCCCGGGGCTATCATATGGCATTCTCTGTGTGATCCTGAATTTAGCCATGTTAGTACAGTTCCAGCTTGTGATGGCCAGATAGACGGACAAACACACGATGACAGCAAGTACCGCACTAGCATAGCCTCGCGTGGGTAAGAATGGATATTGAAACTTAAATTACAGTGCAATAACAGACATCAAATATTGTGACGCTAAATATTAACTAACCGGCATTCTGAAATATGACTGGAACTTGCGCAGTGCATCATCTACCTGCATTCCACTGAGATCTACTTCTTCTGAGAAACATCTGTACACAGTAACATCACAATCAGCAAACCACAAGTTATTATCCTTGGTTATGCTGACTCCACAAAGATTTCAACAGCCGGAAGTTATCTGGCAACTGCGGAAGTATGAAGCTATACAGGTAAGGGTGCTATACAATCAATGACATAAAAACAAAAAAACAGTTCCAGCAAGATAGAAGAAAAAACGTTGAAGCAATTTTTACAATTAAAGATCCTACATGCTCAATAAAAGACATCAGTGTGTAATAAACACTTCTGAGCAGTTAACAGTTTGGACAATAGTGCACATAGAAGTGAGATTTTGATATGTATTATTCACGAAATGAAAGTTTACCCGAGCACATCCATATTGAAGCGTTGCTGTAGGTTGCCGAGATATTCTCCAATCTTCAGCTTGCTGAGACCTTTACGAGTGATGAGGAACCTAGCAACGGAACTGGCACTGTGTTCCACAAACCGCTGCCGGACCAAGTACCGCAAACCTAGATCTGGGTCTCTGATGCACACACAGCAACACTATTATTGTCGTTGCTACTGTGAATAGTATCATTATGATTATTACTAATATCGTCATAATCACTATTATTAAGGCTAACAACTAAAAATAACTGATTAACCAAATGCTAAATTTTGACTAAAACAATTACTAACTAAATATGCATGTCAGAGCCTAGAATGTAGCCCATGCGGCATAGCAGTGACACCCTCTATTGTACACTACAGGTGAAAGAAAATCCAGTAGTAATTACCCCCAAAAACTCAGTACTGATCCTCGCAAGGTCTAGCAGTGGCGCCACATAGCCAAACTGCTGATCAACGAGGGAGTGTGCATCTTTGCCCTTCTTGAACTCTGGAGTTACTGGACTGAACTTCACCAAATTTTTACACAATGTAGCGAGATCATAACAGACGAACCTTTTGAAATCGGAATTGCGATATTCCACTCCGTTTAGCAATGCCAAGGCGACAAATGAAAGTGAGTCGGCCAATTTCGCCCATTCTAACCCTGAAATTGGTTGCCGTGGCAAATTCTGTTGAGCAATCTGAAAAAAAGGTCAAATCATTAATCTACGATCAAAATACCAACCATATGGTAAAATTGGTCCGGTGAATCATAAGGTAATTTGTCTGAATTTAAAAAAAGAACGGACGAGGTGTACATCTTTCACCTTCATAAAGTTCACTAAATTTACACCTAATGTAGCTAGATCATCTCAGATGAACTTTTTAAAATCAGAATGGCGATATTGCAATTCATTTCGGAATACCAGGGCGACGAATAAAGATGATCTTGCCAATTTTGACCCTAAAATTGCTTGCCATCGCAATGTCTCTTCAGCCATCAGAAAAAGGGGGTCAAATCCGTAATCTACGATCAAATACCTACCCTACCATATGGTCAAAATTTGGTGAAAATCGGTCCAGTAGATCCTGAGATCACTTTGCTCAATGGTTTATTTAAAAAAGAAAAAGAAGAAATTGACGCATGCAGAACATATAGCCCACGGGGCATGCATGCTGCACGGGCTAAGTCAGACAGAAATCTGTTTTACTAGAGTTAAACAGCTTACTGCTTACAGCACCATGTATACTATCTTGTGATGAGGTTTTCAACAAATTAATAAATTTTTATTCATTAATTAATCACATAATTACGATAATTCATGCCAGTATACAGCAAAAACAGAATACCGGTTGAATAAATTCAATCCGATGCGGTAGGAACGTTTGCGCTGTCGGTCAGAAGAATGGCTGAGTACGGACGACCTGCTGGATGACGCAGAATTAACAGAGTGGTTGATGAGGTCAACAGAAGTGTGGTTTTGGTGGCTGAGCATCAACTGGTGTGAAACCGTATCACCACTGCCGATACTCCCTGCATCTTCCGAACTTGTTGCCGACCCGGCATAGACTTCACTCTGGCCCGTGTCCATGTCCCATTCCTCCAACGAGTTCCTAACGCTGGCGTCGTAAGATTCTACACTTCCGCTTTTCCGTTTCCAGATCGGTGAAGGTTCGGCGTGGTCAGGCAGCTGGCCGAAGAGAGCAAACGACGAAGACACAGCTGGATAGGCATGGGA
>Ga0209363_1001334_pt1 | contig 11699 bp, 9 predicted proteins | sample WorMetexBAHAMAS3_FD_187385 | JGI IMG/M metagenome (GOLD analysis project Ga0209363, IMG submission 187385) | Marine gutless worms symbiont microbial communities from Max Planck institute for Marine Microbiology, Germany - Inanidrilus exumae... | ecosystem: Host-associated > Annelida > Digestive... | reverse complement strand
ACGGACTGGCCGTTATACGAATGTCGACAGCGCCGACGGCGTCGTCCCGTCCTGGTCAATACGCTCGCTGCTCTTCTTGCGACCTCCGTACTGACCAATGAATGACCCGTCTTCATTGAACTTGGACGGGTCCGGGTCCTCGTATTCTCCAAGGCTGTCCGTTTCGCTGTCGAGCGGTTTCTCTTCACTGTTGAGTGACGTCTGACTCTTCTTGTGAGGCTCCGGCTCGTCACTGAACACACAAAAAACAGAAATCTCAAATGTGCAAAAACTGTCAAGAACATCTCTATTTACTACCCACACACACACACACAACGTACGACCGCTTCATGGCCTGGTCAAAAAGCATTAGCTGGCTCCCCCAGTTAATAACTGGAGGATTGTGTAAAACAAAGTTTTACCGCTCACATGCATTTGGTGATGGCAAATAGTGCATGGAGAAAAGTACAAAGTTACACTTAGTGGTGTTACGTACAACATCCCCGTACCATAATATATACTTATTCTGCAATAAATGTCAAAATTTGAATTGAATTTTATTTATACTACAGCAAACAAGTTTTAGAGTTAAACCACTCTAAAACAGCATTAACTACTGGACTAAGTAACGCATCCGGGCGAACAACAAAAACTGCAATGCACAACAGCTGTTATAACCTCACAGGGTGTGCTAAACGTGACGTCAAAACAACCACTAACTAACTACAGCTATCCGATAATCTCTAGCCAACAGTTATCAATGTAAAACAAATAGCAACCTTCTGGAAATGTAACTAATAATCTTCAATGATATCTGTACCCTTGCAGCAAGAAAGTTTGCCACTCAAGACTTACAATCCTCTGGCACTATGGCGCAAAAATTCACTATTCAGTCTTTTCGATATATATGCAAAAATTTAAAATAATGCAAAAATTATAAAATTAAACCAAAAATAAAAAGGTTACACTTATTCTGGACATAACTGTTGAGATCATAGGGCTGAGATACCACATGCACCCATTACAATTTTCAAACTTAGTGGGATGATGCCCTCAGTATCCGCTACATGACGAAGTGAGACTGAACAATACAGAAAGTTCAAATATGACGCAGAGTTTCTCACTGCAAGTATTGAGTAATTGTGTCACTTAGAGGTCAACGGATTATAGGTCAAGATTACTGGTCCTTCGTAACAAATACAATTAACTGCAAAATTAAACAGTAAACATACAAACATAGGACATGAATATACAAAACAAATTAAAACAGCCTCAACATAACACACAAAAAATCTCAACTAAAAGAATTGACTGCCCATCAAGCCATGGCACAGCACAGCTGCTGCGGCATACCTGTACTTGAGCTCCATGCGAGGACTGCAAGTTAATGCAAGCAATTAAAAAGGAATGCAAAAGCACACATATACCTAATACTTATTATAAACAAGCAACAACAAACTGAATAAAACATACATCACATCTACAGTCTACAGAGTCTTTCTTATCAAATCCTATCCTTTTGTGGACTGTTTTCAGTCAAATAGTTACCCAAATTTCAAACGTTCAAATTAATTTTTTTTTCTTGTACTGAATCATCAATGCTTAAATTATTAAGCTGCACAACCTCTGCCAAAACTAAATAAATTATAAACTGAATTCAAGTATCATTCATGTAAATGACTGACATAAGAAATGTGCATCAGCAATTCAATTTCAATAAAAATTTAGATTACAATCATCCCATCTTGCTAAATTTTCTCAATGACGTTCACATAATAATGTAATACATATATGCACTTAAAATGTCATTATATGAAATATGCTTGCAATAGAACATTTTTACCCTCTGTAAACTTGTAAGGAGTGACAGTTAACTGTTTAGCCCAAAATAGTCACTAATTGGTAAGTATTATTTCTGTAAAACAGAAATTTTAACTAGTGGCAAGTTGACAAATTTTCTGTAACCACTGTCAATATAATGGTTTTAGTAAGTTTACAAGTATGTGTGTTTACTGACCAATTCTACTTTAGTGGTCCAGATGCAGCAGTCATATTGATATGTGTGTTTCAGTTATAACAACTTCTGAATAAAACAATCCTTGACCTAAATATTTGTCATGAAGGTTCATCTCGACCCAATCTAGGTCAAGTTTGAAGTCAAGGTCAAACATTAATGGTCACAGAATGAAAAATGTTCATTTTTTGGCTATTTATGCCCATTACAAGCCAACATGAGATGAGCATAGCTAAAAAGCAAATCTGTATTGTAAGTAAGTAACATCCAGCTAAAGTGGCCAGTGTGATCTCAATTAAGAACTTTCTAGTTATTACATATAACTTCAGTAACATCAACAGAAGACACTTGCAAGCATCCATACAGAATATAAGAATACTTAAATACAATGCTAGTAAGTGAACAGATGGGCCACCATAAGACAGAGACTCCCTTAGAATGTACTGGCATTGTAAAAAAAGTATACAAATTTAAATAAAAGCAAAACAAATGTAAAAATTACAAATGCATCAGTTAAAAATATATCTCTTAAATTTAAAGCAGTTTATAACATCTGCTATAATAGTATAATTGACCAATTTTCCTGACCAAAAAATATCAGCATTTGCAATCAGCCGATCAAACAATTCCAAGGCGTCTCTTTGTCTCAGGTCATGGCACAAAAACTGATAATTGCTACTCACGTTCTTGTGTATTCTCCGAATCCGGCGTCATCATCATCTCTTAATGAATCATGACCTCGAAGCTTTTCTTTCTCATGAACTACAACAGAATCCGTCAAACAGTAACTAGAAGATAAACGTCGATGCCCCCAGCGTCGACATGGATGCCTTTCCACCTCGACGGCCTGCTGTGACCTTGACCTTTGACCTCCATAACTGTCGTTGTGTTGTTATAAACATTACGCACAAAACAGGAGCAGTGGCTCCAGATTTTTTTAGCTACACTGTATTTACTGTATTAGTCTCTCATAAACTCTAATTATCTTCAAAAAGACATTCATGACATCTTTCAGAGAATACAGCAGTTTCAAAACTAACTGCACGGTACACATATCAACAATATACTGGTAATGGATGACGTCACTGATCGCTTTGCACGTCTAGGTCCACACCGACTGGCGTTTCTGTAGATGCTTAGATTGCTCACTGCGGTTACACTGACAAAAGTGACAATCTGATGTAAAGGATTATTTTTGCTACTTTACTGAATACTGAATGCAAGTTGCACGAATGTTCAACTTTTAATTTTATCACATGGTGTTCAGGTGATAGTTGTCAGTTTGTGACCCAACGACCATATGTACTGAGCTGAATTATCTGGCGCCAGCAGATGGAGAATGGCAGTGTAACAAAGATGAAGCATTTGCCACACGTCGGCAGATGGTGAGCAGTGGCGACATTTGGGCACTGGTGAACAATTACACACACTGAACTAATGCAATAAAATAAACACAACCATTGAGTGCAAGGGGCTATTAGTGCAAAAAAATGAAAAAATAACTTACCAGCATATTTGCCACCACGGTTTCGCCGGATAAGGCAGATGAGGAGGAGAAGAAGGAGAAGGAACAGAATAATACACAGCAGTACAATGAACCAGCCGGCACTTGTAAAACGGTGCATAACAGGTTCTATAGCAAAACAGAAACAGCTCTTCACATTCAATACCAGCTATAACAACAACGTGTGCAACCAAGCTGAAGCTTATGACTAAACAGAATTGACCAAAAAGGAATGTAATAGGTAAATGGTACCATACTCATACACTAGTGTAGGCTCATTTTCATTCCTCAGGTCACTGAGCTTGTAGGAGGATGTAACATAGAGTCTGTGATGCATGTGCGGAGCGACGCCACACTATAGTTACCTTCTTACCCACAGAGCACTGCCACTGCCCTTGGATGACACTCATTTCTCATCCCGCTCAGGGTAGGAGGCTGAGCTGGCCTGAGTGGCTAGTAACATACCGAGACTGTGTACCTGCAAATGGTCACCCATCTCAAGGTGGCGGTTTGGTGCAACGATAATGGCGTTGGGCGTATCAACGAAGTTACTCTATGTGGAGCCCAGTTAGTACTGGGATGGTTGACCATCTTTGGGCAGGCATAACACCTCGGTATGTAACCACCCACCCAGGACAACTCAGCCTCCTACCCTCAGCGGGACGGGAAATGATTACTGGCCAAAGTGCAGTGATGCTCTGTGGTTGGGGAGTAAAGGCGAAATGTGTGGGTGGCAGGTAAAACTTAGATCCCTCGTTAAAACGTGCCATATCTGAGCACTTTAGAGATGAGTAGTGCAGTCATTAAAATGCGCTATACAAATGTCATGTTTACTAACTGGACTTGACACAGATTAACTTCATTGACGTGATCAATGCCGTTATCACTATGCAGAAAATAAGCATGACTGACCTTTCCGTTCACCGATGTAGATGACTCTCGGTTCTGATACAGTTTCGTTGTCACCGTTGTTCATGGCAACAACACGGACGTCATATTCAGAACCATACTCCAGACCGGATACGTTGAGCCAATTGTGCTCTGCCTCAGGACCCACAGTCATCCACTCATCATCCGAGCCTACAAGTAAATCAGTCCATCACGTGAAAGTAGAACTATGTCAGCAACAGGTGCAAATAATATATATGCACTTGAACAATGAACTGCGAGCTACAGAAACAACCCAATCATAATAATCTTAGAATAAGCATTAACTCCGGGAGGTTAAGGGGGATGCAACCCTCAATATATTACCTGGAGGCATATTCATAGAAAAATTCCTCAATTTCACCTCAGTGAGGTTGCCTCCTTCCATACTCGCAATCACGATTAGAACACTTGTCAATGAGGCTGATCTATTTTATATCGTCAAGACACACGGGAATGACGTGTTTAGGCCTAAAAACATTTGGCGTTTGGCCTCCACCTAAACTTGCCGCAACAGCTTATAAGGAACGTCTCCCAATGTTACTGATGTTATGATGCCACTGAATGTTAGCCCAATTTAACTGAAAATATTATCCAATTTAGGACAAGAGCAGTACTTTCAAAATCCAATACCATATACTGTATATCTACCCATTGTTACAGATAAAGGTGAGCAGGTTACACATTAATCATACCCTAATCAATACAACTACCATAAGCATAGAGGACAGTACAACCACAAATATACTGTGAGTACTAAAGAAACAGACACTAACCATGTTTTTTGTACTCGATAGCAAACTTATGACCAGGATTATCGTCGGAGTCCTTGCTTGTTGGTGACCACGACACGTTGACAAAGTCTTCACCCGTCTCCCATCCAGTAATCGTCGGTGCACTTGGTGCTAGAGCACATCATCGCCATCAGTTCAAACACCTGACTATATTCCCAAACTGCAGTGCATAGTAGCATTAATGGCAAATACTCGCTCACGAGCCATCTCTCTCTCTCTTTGTGGAGGGCTGTCAACAGGCATTGGTGATGCCACTGGAACAGACAGCAATGCAACTGCCATACTACTTCTGAAAGTGGTACCAATGTGGCAAAGTTGTCATTTGCCAACCATTTTTTGGAGTACATAATGCCAGAGTTGTCAGTGATTTCTTCTTGTCACTCTTGGATAATTGTAAAGAAGAACAGAAACAAACTACAGAAATGTGCAGTTGTATCGACATACACACTCACGTTGCCCCGCATCTCAGACCATCCCCATAGCAAAGGTTAAAACCCTAACCAGACGCTTAGAGTTAGGATTTGACCTTTGACCTTTTAAACTCAGGGTCAGTGCATGCCAAGGTCCTACCATGTATTATATGTCTACTGACTTTGGTGCTGATAGCTAAAGCCGTTATCCTTTTAGAGCACAGACAAACAGACAGACGTGACTGAACGCCCTACCCCATGCCGGCAGCTATACGCCGGCATGGGTAACTATTTCATGGATCGTTGCTGGCTGCCACATTCTACTTACTAGCACACAGTAGCTGCAGTTAGTCTACTAATTACTGGAACCACTAAACAATAAATATACTATGCACTACAGCAGCTTCAGCATTTTGATGTCATTGGTCAGTCTAACACATGTATTTGCCATACCATCTCTACCTTCGTGGCATCGCCTATGACACTGTCTCTGATCCCCTCTGCCAAGTCTTTTAGATCAATGCATCTCTAATTCTAATTTACGAATAACCGAAATCCATCTATCTTTCTTGTAAGCTTCCTTCAATAAGCTGGTGGATAAAAATCTGAAATCTGCCATCACATTATGTTCAACGTAAATTATCACAAACAAATCAGGCATTATCGCTACATCAGTAAGACAATACAGGTAACACACCTGCCAAAACATTTGTGCTGTCTTCAACAAATGTTCTCTCTCCATCCATAACAGTTGCCGCCCGCAGATAAACAATGTATTTAGTGTCGGGTTTGAGGTTAACGATCTTGTACTCGGTCTGATCTATGTCATCGATGTTCACCACTTTCAGCTGTTCACTGAAAGGCATTTCTGTAAAAAATAACAAAAGACTTGACACAAACGACAATAAAGTGACAAGCATTAGCTGAGCAATATTGCAGCAATATTACTTAACAAACAATATTTGCTTGTGGCGTTTGCTCTGAGCACCGACATCTCTTGAACATTCCTCGAACTGACCGCATGAATTGCAGTGATGCCTTCTCTGTTGCCTCTCCTAAGGTCTGGAACAGCATTCCACTCTCTGTTACGAGTTCTCCATCTCTTAAGTATTTCAAGTACAACCTCAAAACTAATTGCTTTAAATCACCCTTCTGCTTAAGTGCAGCTTGTTTACCAAGCAACCATCCACATCTCCATTCCAGGCTTTCATAGACATATGTAATGTATGCAACATGTGACAAAAAATAAAAATACACATTAAAATAAAAATTTCGATATACGGGTTTGCTGGTCATACAGTGCACTTGTTAGTAGCAAAACAATCATTGGCATCACTTAACAGGTGACAACTAGTACAGCATGTAATGGTTTAAAATACCATCAATTTAACTGTATCATATAATGTATTATAAAAACAACAGTGGCTGTTAACAATCATTTAATATTGCAACTTGTAAATATCGTAACGAATTCACAAACCTTTATACTTCAAAACATATCTTCGCAGAATGCCATTCTCCTCTGCAGGTTTGTCCCACGACATCTTCAAATGGTGAGAACCTTTCTCAACAACTTTCAAATTTCTCACCTTACTTGGCGCTATGCACAACAAACACATTCAAACAAACGGAACACTTTCACCAGCCCTGAGATGGAACCATTCAACAACTTACAAATCTACATAAATATACAGTCAAGTAGCGTTCTCACTGATGGCGTCGACGGCACGCGCCGTCGATGGTGATCGACTGTGATCGACTGCGGTTGACAGCGTTCGAACGTGTGGTCGTAAAAATCTAGCAATGCTATATTTCAGTATGGCATTCTCACTGACGCCGTCGACCGTGGTGGATAACGGCCGACCACCCGTCGACGGAGTGCGCCTACCCCGACGTCGACGACGTGCGTAAGCCTATGCCGTCAATGATGTACGCACACCGTTGACGACGTTTGATCATCTACTAATGTATTCGCACGCGTTCGAACGCCGTCAACTGCGGTAGCGCGCCGTCAACGGTGTCAGTAAAATGCTACTTTAACAGTAACAGCAAGGGAATACATTATGCAACATATACAGCTGTGTCTCAACATATACACTAGCCAACAGCAATGTACATTTATTCGATGTCCGCAAATCAGCCGAAGATAAACATGGACGAAATTTAGTTGCTATGGTTGGTACAAGGTACTACCTCAATTCATGTGATGGAAGTTTTTCCATCTCTATGGTTTGTTGCAGATGTCATTTCTTCAAGTCGTCATGTTCGACTGCTTGGAGTGTCATCTCGGCCAATGTCGGTCTGCTGAAGCATGTTTTCAGCAAAAGTCTGACCTGCTTTCACCATCTGTCTCAACTTAGACGTATCCAGCACTCAACTATTGCAAAGTCTGTTCAGGTCTCGCGCAGGACACGGGAGGTTTCATGTATGCAGTATACAGGCCAGGGAATGACATTGACTTGATTCCAATGGTAGAAATGGAAACTAAAAAATCCTGTACAGGGTTATTTTGGTAGTAAATTGCCGGCGATCTGTAATCATTGTGGAGTTACGGCGGCCTGAAGTTGCAAGACGTTAAAAAATTTTTGAGATTTTTTTGGCGTTTTTTTGGAAAAACAACCCCTTATGGTAAAACTGTCAAAACTCTGTTCCAAAAGTTGTTATTGCAACACCAATCGACCTGTTGTGTTCAAATTTTGTGAAATTTGGCGAACGGGAAATTGGTGAAATCGTGCGTTGCTTACCAAAAACAAAACAAAAATTTCGCCTGGCTCTCCAGCTGTCACTACTGTGCGGATCACGCCCAAAATCTGTCAGGGCCAACCCACTACAATGTATGCAGAGTACTCCAGACTTCATCCAAATCGGTTCACTTTCGGTGGAGTTACATCCGAACGCGTGAACACGACTGCAAAGTGAATCCAACTTTCAGCTGAAGCCTAGCTTCGAGCCAAATAAAAATTAAACAAAGAATACACAGAGATGAGATGCATACGGCCTTCGGGAGTGTTGAACTCAACAGTGTCACTCAAGTGGCCAGAATGACCACCATTCAGCACCAGGACGCCGGCTGTAATTTGAGAGAACGGCCATAGACGACTTGTATGACCTCGTTCTGGTTCTGACTGTGACCGACGTCGACGAGATGGAATGAATCCGAGAGGAGGACAAGGATTCCAGCTATTCCGGATAATATCCTCAGTCCGGTTATGTAAGCGGTCACCGTTCTTCCAGAAAACAAGCTGAATAACAAGTGACAAATAATCAGAGTGCATAAATGCTAACAGTTTACTGCAAACACGTTTTTACTTCATTTTACAGAGAATATGTTAATTGTTAATATTTTCTTGCATCTGCTCTTCTTTAACAGAAAAGTTTGTACATCTGTATTCAAATGACACGTATGACTTACACCTTATCTTACCTTCAAAGTGAGAAAACATACAGACTGCTCAGTACTGAGGCCTTACTAGTCAGTGTGCATCCTCCTTGACGTAATCTACATTACTGATACCTCAACCAGACTTTTGCCAACCACAAAAGGACTGATGCAGTTACTTTACATAGTAAAGCCCTCTCAATTTGATATCATATCAGCATGATGGCACACCTCCTAGAAAGTAAAAAGATGTTTATTCTTCTTTCCCAAATGCTAGACATCACGTGTCATTTGATGATATATACACACATACAACTTTAACAGCCGTTTTCCAGTCGAATCTAAGTTAACCTAGTTCAATGAGTAACTAAAGATAAAAGTGAAATACCTCAAGTCCATGTCTATTTCACAATGACTATATAAAAGACTAAAATTCACTCATTTCATGTACTAATCTATCGCTGATTCCACTTAGGTTGGCCATAAAATCAATTTTAACATCCTGGTGATAATAAAACTTTCCTAAACGTGCTTTAGACAGACCGACAGTATCTACATCTACAACAGAGTTAGGTAACTATAATAACAATGATAAGTGCGATTAAAATAATACATATTTGTTACCTGTAGTGGTAGACATTAGATAAAACTAGCTTGTTGTCCCCCCGTTTATGAAGGGTAAATTGTGTAAAAGTTTAGTGTGGTGTGTAAAGATGCAATTCCTGGCATCAGCCATGCGCATCACTGACCGCATTTCACCCTTTCATCAACTACTGATTGTCTCATGATGGAAGAAACGACTCTTCAATACAACATGACACTTAAACATTAATCTGCAATAAGAATATAACTCATCAGCCAAGTATATCTACTGTGCAGATGAAAACGACAGACGTAAGAGTGAGACGTCAGAAAAATAAATTAAATATGTTTATATATTATACATAGGGTATATATAGGGTCACTATAGGGTCACTCAAGGTCAATGAATATAGCACCATTTGATACAGCACATGTGTTCCCATTAGCCATCGACAGTGACTGTACATAACTTGGCACTGTTTCTAAGATACAGTGTGAGTTACTAGTCGAAAATCGCCGATTTTAGCCTACCTCAACTGTAGGCATATCTGATGAGGGTGACCCATCTGGAGTTTTGCCAAGACCTTTGGCATCAGTAAAACTAGAGTTCCTGGCTGTTTGTAACAAGTGTCCAAAGTAATATGGCAAAAGGCCATATCACCTTGTGGCTGTGAATAAATTTGTCCGATCTTAACCCCCATCAAATACATAGGGTGAAGTAATGTCATAGTAAGTATGGTCACGATACAATCTCCATACTGTGGGGCATCGTGGCGTACAGTGCGAAGTTAACTGGTAAAGATTTCTCACATTCTTTGAATAAAATTGAATCGGTAGGTTTAAAACGCTTAGTGCTAGTGCCAGAAAGTGATATCAAACTAACACGACTTAAAGTGTTTACGTGTTTACACTTCTTTATCCCACATCATGGTGGCCAGAACAGCTGGCACAGATAGGAATGAAGAAATTACGTCACTGTCACCCTATGTATACATGGTTCCTTGGGCCCACATGAGTCAGTCCCCAAAATGGAATCTCGATCTGTTCAGCCGTTTTTGCACAGCACATTCATGGCACAAACACAAAGACATACACAGACCATGCTATGTGCGACATCTGACGCAACATGCCACATCTATGCTATGCATGCGATGCAGCCTAAAAATATACGCTGCTATGTCTATGACAAAAAAAAGATACTGTAATTAAATTTGCCATCATCAATTCCCACAAAAAAACGAGAATACAGATAATTAATTACCTGGTAGCCTATGAAGAATCCTCGGATATATTCCACACTCGGATCCACCGGATCCCATGTGAACTCGGCACTGTTACTGGTCAGTGTTATGTTGTCCAGCATGAAGTTTTCAGGCCGACGTAGTGGTACTGGCACAATCACAACAAACAAAGTAAGTCAAACTCACACCAGCATAATGCAAAATTACTTTACGTGAAACACAAAATGGTAGATTCTACTCTCAGATTATGAAGTCTTGAGTGACGCACGTGTTGAACTAGAAATGATAAGCTGTGCCTCAAAGGCACTGCAATACCCGCAGGATATCTACATAGCCACAATGCCTTCCTGCATCGACATATACTGGTACTTAACGTCGTCATCATCACGTTGGCTGGAACCGTTGCGTCACCCCAAAATGACATCAATGGATAGCACATCTGCATATATCAGCAGGTGGGAGGTTGTTGACAGAACGAATCTGATCCTGCCACTTGCTTCTTGGGCGACCTGGTGGACGTTTCCAAGTGCGATCAGAAAGACGTCCAAAAGAGATGTTAATCTGGCGCTGAAAAGCTTGATGTGCTGGGGTGTCCTTACAAGCTTAGCTACGTGACCAAACAGGCTGTTGCACCTTCTACTAATTAGATCCATGAGTGGCGACAGCCCGGTGTGTTCAGCTATCTCGGTGTTACAGATACGGTCATACCATCGGATCCCACTAATATGCCTCAGGCATTTCATGTAAAGGGATTCCAGACTCTTGGTGTCAGAGGCAATTAGAATCCATATCTCTAATGCATATAATAGGACGGATAAAACAAGTGTTTGGTAAATACGTAATTTCGTAGACCATGATAAGCGTTTATC
>Ga0209363_1001333_pt1 | contig 11702 bp, 3 predicted proteins | sample WorMetexBAHAMAS3_FD_187385 | JGI IMG/M metagenome (GOLD analysis project Ga0209363, IMG submission 187385) | Marine gutless worms symbiont microbial communities from Max Planck institute for Marine Microbiology, Germany - Inanidrilus exumae... | ecosystem: Host-associated > Annelida > Digestive... | reverse complement strand
TTCCCACCGACCAGATCACAGGAGATTGGCTGCGGACCGAGTCCCCGATGCGTTGCCAGTGCTTATTCTTTTTTTTGTGCCCTAACCCTGGCCAGTGCCGCACGAACTCACCGCAGTTTATCTCGGTTGTTTTATGGATATATGATTACTACTACATACATCTGGTTGGTAATAAACACCACATTACTACTCTTAGGTACCTAACTGGTACCGACATCTCTCTTTGTGATGATTCCGGGTTCACACTTAAGTTTGGTACTCTTGTTACCATTTCACATGAATTTTCATATTGTATGGTCGATTTCTCGGTTATCATACCCATTATTTGTATGTTTGGCGTTTACTATGATTTACAGTATATCTCACTTATACTTGTACTTCCACACCGATGTTTGGTTTTCTGGGACAGACACAGTCTCCCCACACGCTGTACCCATATACAAATCGGGCTTTACACCAAAAATCTTACAGCAATATTGCTGGCTACATACTTTTTGCCGTTACCAAATCTCGTTCTAAAAATATACCCCAGCGCACCTGTCAATATAACACCGGAAACGATCATAAGTGTTTCGGTGGTGGACCGGTGCGACTGGCTTTTATCTTCTGGTGAGAATTTACACCAATTTCCAATATATAAATATATTTCTACACCTTATTCATTACTCAGAATTTCAGAGTTTAATACGATTTTGGTATAAGGTGCTCTCTAAACGATATTTACCTACAGCGTGTGTGGGGGTGCTGTGTTGTAGCTTTTACTGGCACCTTTTGCCACTCAACCGCTCCCGCGCTATGATCTTGACGTACTGACGAGTTGAAGCCTCCTACGGCTCCGTACTTGGTATGTACCGGCTATTACGTCGCAGTTCCGTATTTACATATTTACCGTTTTGGAGCTATATACATGACCATCACTGTTGGCTCAACGCATGCTGTGCACTGTACAACCCCGTTTGTATGGTTCGGTGCCATATTTAAGACCTCTGGTGGTTATATAGGCACCTCGGGTGCCACTCTCTGATAATAGCAATATGACACACAATCACAGTTATTTTGGTGCCACCATGTATTATATATAAATGATGCATCACTTGGCCCTATATATAACTTATAATACACATTTTGAGCAGTCCCACACAGTTATAACGGGCACTTATGATGCCCAGTGGCATTGACACATATACCACTGATACACACATGGTGATGCATATATTTGCATATCTAGACCCTTTTGGGCGTCATATTATGCTATATTTAGTATATTCACAGTGATATATACTGATTAGTGGCACACCATAGCCCGTTGGACCGTTTTTGTTGGTCCACGGGCCCATTTGGTGATGAAAATGCCATAGGTGCATTACCGATCTTGGTACAGTCAGGTGTTATATTTGCTGACCCTAACCCAGGGTCACACCATGTAATTTACTCTCACACGGCCTATACTAGGATTTACCACCATTATAGGTGCTCCACGGCTTTCTGGTCACTTATATTAGCCGGATGACTGATATATATGTGCCATATGTGCACATTCCCATCTGGGGGAATTATGTGTTATATTTGAGTACCCTAACCACTTTAACGGCACCCATATACCCTTGGATATACTCACACAGCATGTGTACTTGGTTGCAACACCATTTGGGAGGCCCTAGTGGCCAATTTGGCAGAGCACCACCCTGCTAACTGTTAGATGTGTTACTTTACTCGATATGTGTTTGTGTACACAGCTTCCATGGATTTTCTGTGTTAACATCCGTACCTCAACTTTATTGTACGTTCCCCACCAGCTTCAGCTATGAAACTTCCTACTACACTACATTAATTACACGGTACCAACTGTTTTTGTGGTTCTGGAGTGTGTTTGTGTACATTTGTGGCACTACTCCCAATATGTGCATCCTTCACAATCTGTCAGCCATTTTTAACAAATTTTACATTGGAATCACAATATTATAGTGTTCTATGTCGTATCTAGTGGCATATTATGAGAAAATTAACTGGAATTTACCATTTCACTGGCTGGATGCACATAAAACCTATTGAACACATGACTTGTGTCAATTTTTCCATTTTATTGATTTTCTCAATTTGGAAGCCTATATTATGGCTCTGATGCACTTTAACACCAACAAAGTTTAATTATAATCCGAATTTACCTCAAAATTGTAAACATTTTGATCATTTATACGATTGGTAGTGCCAAAATTACAAACATTTTGATCACTTATACTATAGGTAGTGCCACACTTGTACTATGCCACACATATTATATTGGCCGTTTTATAACATTGAATTATTGATACTAGGGGTCACTTGACCTTGACCTTGGAATTTTGGGACTGTGTGCCACTTGGGGCGATGTTAACCGGTGTGTACATTATTGTGTTACACCCGGCACACTACTTGTCAGGTGGGCACCCCCAACCTATGGGAGGTGTGCACACACTATTACTTCATCTACACTCAAGGTCAAGGTCACTTACATGGTGACAAGTAGGGGGGTTATACCACTCCTACTACATATTAGTGTCAACATTGTGTTACACTTCGGGGAGTCATGTGGCTCTCTTAATCCTGCATTGGTATTTGATAACTTTATTGTTGTTGTTGTGCCACACTTACTAAGGGCACACAGTACTTTCATCTGTCAATGCGGGGTGTGCTAACACATTGTTGGCCCGGTATATTACCGTCTCTATTAATATACTGAGACACACTTATACTTTTTTAGTGTACCCCTACCCTATACTACTTGCATAATACTATACCGGCAACATTACTCTAGTATATTATTGGGCTCAGTATCTATCTTTAATTAACTTATACCTACATCTAACCCAATCTACTAACCCTAACCGATACAGGTACTGCGGTCACCTCGTGCCCTACTTATAATTAATACTGCACCTAACCTGAACCACTGACCCTAAACGACACAGGTTCTATGGTACATGGATGGGTCTTCAAACTTGCACATTAACTCTATTGTATCATAACATTATACCCCGGATACCTACCGGGTGCTCAACTCACATTACCTCTGCGATGCCCAACCACGTTTGGGTGGTTTTTATTTAATTTTTATCTTATGGTTTACACTTCATGACGTTGTTGTATCCTCACGACTTGGTCAATTTGGGCCATATGAGCCCTCATGTAAATAGTTTGTTATTTGCAGTGTTCATTTGTCACACCTTATAACTAGTTCTGTGTTCATGTAACACAGCTGCACCTGAAGAAGCCCGATAGCGGGCGAAACGTCGTGCACCTCTATAGACTACATCAACACTGCTGACTTCATCTAACCCTCTCAACATCTACTGTCATCACGACTCTACTAGCCATCTTCTACTACTCCGTGATGCTGGTCACTGACGTACAGGCTGCTCCTCCCTGCTGGAGTTGAGCCCGCTACTAGTCAGGTGGTCCTCCTCTGCTGAGGAGTCGAGGACCCCGTCTCCTCCGACTGGAGTTGAGACTTGGCGTCGTTGTCGTCGGTGTCCACCCATGCCGCTCTGATACCTATTCCGTGTTCACCTGTCATCACGACACATGACTGTCATATAGTTGCTTTGTGTTCCACCGGTATTGTGCGCACATTGTGCACTCTATTGAGTGTGTCTTATTTGTACCCGCACCGGTCTACCTGGCTTTAAGAAAATTGCATATCACTCAGTATTATGTCATCTTTTAGAGGTAAAGGTACCGCACGCAGAGGCGGTTTTAGGCATCGACCCCGTCGTGACCCATCACAATCTCCGATTAGGAGGAGGGATCACTCGAAGGAGGTCAATAAGTCCTTAGATAAAATTACTCATGCTCTTGAAGTTATTACTACGCGTCTGGACGCATTAGAACATCGGAGCTCATCGACTCGGAGTAGTACTCCGGCTGGATTTAAACCGAAGAGCTCCGAACGCCAGACTTTGGATGAATCTACTAGAAAGGCGTATGACTTTGTCCGCCTTAAACATCATGCCGTGAATTGGGAGTCATGCCCAGCCGCAATCTCCAAGTCCATTTCGAAGGTGGTTAGGAATATTCATCCACCTAGAAACACCGATAGCATCCGGGAGAGATTGGTCGCTGCAGGCAAAGAATTCGAAAACAAAATTACTTCCATCATCCAGGACCACATTGAAACAGAGGCCTCACATATTAAGAGGCAACTGGGATATGTATCTGCCGATCATAAACAGACCCTTTACACGGAACTTACGGATCTGATTCGAAAACAGAATTCGCGAATATCAGACCGGACACTGGGTCAAGCTCTAAGTAAACTGGGCACAGACACACCCGATGTCACAGATGAAGAATCTGAGGGCGCAGTGGGAGGTATTCCCCCCACGCCCACTCGTAAACGTAGTGTGCGAATAAATAGTGGTGAACACCAACAACAGCAAAAAAAGAAACATCGTGCTGACACCACTCCGAACGAGGACACTGTAGAACTCCTTTCGGAAATGGAGGCTGAAACGGAGCAGGCCCCGAACTCTACTACGTTTATGAAATTTCCGAAACTACTCAATAGGAAAGACGGGTGGCTCTGGTCTTTGGATCCGGCACCGCCGGCCACTCGCACACTAATCATCACTGACTCCAACGGCAAATACTTCGAAAATCGACGCGTACCGCACTCTATTGTCACTATGTGTTACCCCGGATGTAACATCCGCAGGGTCAATGAGTTGCTACGTAATACGAAAAAATTGCCACCGGATCTCACCACTGTCATTGTGGCGGTAGGCATTAATGACCGCCAGGGTAACAACGATTCAAATCTCAATAGCGACTTGCAGGACATACAACATTGGGGCCATACCCAACAGTTGTCCCTTTACTTTGCGGGAATATCTGCCTCAAATCGCTTGCCGATTCAGGAACACACCACTATCGATCATGTCAACGAGCTAATACAGGATATTTTCGACAAATCTTACATTGCTCCATTACCTGTCGAGCAAATACAAGTTGACATGAATGATATGACTGGTGTACACCACGATATAACAACGGCTCTCAAAATATTTGATGAGCTCTTGAAGGTCACTTCACCGGACTCGGCATAGGATAAACAACAACGTCATGATTCGATTTTTGTTTCTAAATTTATCATCAACCTTTCTAAACATGTACTTAGTCCGGCTGAAATTAGTCTGCTGGATAAGGGCCTTACATTTATACCGACCGTCAAATACGTGCCCTTATCATATATTAATGAAAATAAACAGCGTAACATTCGCAACTTAAAACTAAAAGACTTCTTTCATCGCAGAGAGAAGAAACATGATGATTATGACCCAAAAGCATTTAAAAACTTATTCACCCTACGAAGTACGTGGGTACCTCCTACACACACATTGGAAAAGACCACCGTGCAAGCTATAACACGTATTTCTAGCTCCATCAATGCATTAATTCATTCTAACATATCGGATCTACGACATAGTCAGGGTCCGCTTGTATATTGTAATGAACGTTTGAATAACCTCACCATAGCGGAACGCGATGCATTATCTGCACTTAAATCTAACAGTAATATTGTGATTAAACCGGCGGATAAAGGCGGTGCCGTAGTCATCTGCGACCGCGAATTATACAGAGCCGAGGGTCTGCGCCAACTTCTGAACACGGATTATTATAAAGAAATTCAACATTTTGATGTTAGCAGCATTTGCGATAACATCAACAAAATTATATCCCAACTTGTCTGTAAAGGCGTCCTGTCTGATAAACAGGAGGCCTTTCTTCGTACATCACCTTCCAAACCTCGGCCATTTTACCTCTTACCTAAAGTACATAAACCACGCCCTAAATGGCCGAATCCTCATATGCCGGAAGGCAGACCCATTGTTTCAGATTGCGGTTCAGAAACAGACGCGATCTGCACCCTCATAGATTACTTTCTTCAACCTCTGTCGAAATTGAGCCCGGCCTACATTAAGGATACATACCACTTTATTGATTGTATCTCGAATAAAACTATTCCGGCCAACTCTTATCTTATTTCGGCGGACGTCACGGCTCTGTATACTAATATGAAAATAGACTTAATCCTACAGTCGGTGTCGGATATCTTCCGGGAATTCCCGAATCCATTTCGACCCGATAAAGAATTACTTATGCTACTCCAAATTGCACTTTGTAATAACGTATTTGAATTTGATGATAGACTATTCCTGCAAATCTGTGGTACGGCGATGGGGAAAGGTTTCGCCCCTAGCTGTGCGAACATATACTTGCGAAAATTGGACCGCCTAGCCAAACAGTATGGCGGCGATTTCCTCAAATTCTTCTTCAGATTCATTGATGATATATTTGCAGTTTGGAGTGGAACATTAGAACAATTACAAGCCTTCCAGGACTATCTTAATTCACTTATTCCTGGCATTTATATTACATTTAAAATCAAAAAACGAGTCATCGAATTTCTGGATACCTTGGTTTATACCGTCCGGGATCCAAATAACCCGGAGGCTAAAATTATCAAAACCAGGGTTTATTTCAAACCCACCGATACTCATCAATTGCTTCATGCTACATCATTTCACCCGTCTCATACCACACATGGTATTTTGAAGTCTCAGTTGTTACGGTTTAAACGCATCTCGCACTGCTACTCGGATTATTCCAGTGCGTGCCGTATATTATTCGATGTGTTACAACACCGAGGCTACTCTCGTACACACTTCCGAATCATGAAATTCCATGTTTGGTATACTGAATCTTCACTCAAGAGAGAGGTAGGAACGGAGAGAGGCAAAATATTACCCATCGTGAACTACCACGATAAGATCAGTGCTCGCATTACGGAAATTGTACGCGAACACATTAAACCTCTTCCATTTGCAAAAGATTTGCGTATAATTGCGGCGTTTAAAAAGCACAGATCCTTGCAGGACATTTTGTGCTCCAGCCGCTTTTCTAACGTCTAACGCGGGCCCAGGCATTGTCGGATGCCTTGTCTGGACCCTTCCCACCGACCAGATCACAGGAGATTGGCTGCGGACCGAGTCCCCGATGCGTTGCCAGTGCTTATTCTTTTTTTTGTGCCCTAACCCTGGCCAGTGCCGCACGAACTCACCGCAGTTTATCTCGGTCGTTTTATGGATATATGATTACTGCTACACACATCTGGCCGGTAATAAACACTACATTACTACTTTCAGGTACCTAACTGGTACCGATACCTCTCTCGGTGATGATTCCGGGTTTACACTTAAGTTTGGTACTTTTGTTACCGTCTCACACGAATCTCAATACTGTATGGTCGATTTCTCGGTTATCACTCTCATTATTTGTATGTTTGGCGCTTACTATGATTTACAGTATATTTCACTTATACTTGTACTTCCACACCGATGTTTGGTATTTTGGGGCAGACACAGCCTCCCCACACGCTGTACCCATACACAAACCGGGTCTCACATCAAAATTCATACAGCAATATTGCTGGCTACATACTTCTCACCGTTACCAAATCTCGTTCTAAAAATATACCCCAGCGCACCTGTCAATATAACACCGGAAACATCATAAGTGTTACGGTGGTGGACCGGTGCGGCTGGCTTTTATCTTCTGGTGAGATTTTACACCAATTTCTATTATAAATATATTTCTACACCTTGCTTTTTACTCAGAATCCAAGAGTTTAACACGATTTTGGTATAAGGTGTTCCCTAAACTATATTTACCTACAGCGTGTGTGGGGGTGCTGTGTTGTAGCTTTTACTGGCACTTTTTGCCACTCAACCGCTTCCGCGCTATGATCTTGACGTACTGACGAGTTGAAGCCTCTTACGGCTCCGTACTTGGTATGTACCGGACATTACGTCGCTGTTCAGTATTTAACATATCTACCGCTTTGGAGCTATATACATGATCATCACTGTTGGCACAACGCATGCTGTACACTGTACAACCCCGTTTGTATGGTTCGGTACCACATTCAACACGTTTGGTGGTTATATTGGCACCTCGGGTGCCACTTCCTAATAATGGCAATATGACACACAATCACAGTTATTTTGGTGCCACCATGTATTATACATAAATTATGCATCACTTGGCCCCATATATAACCTACAACACACATCTTTAGTAGTCTCATATAGTTATAATGGGTACTTATGATGCTCAGTGGCATTTACACACATGCCACTGATACACACATGGTGATGCATATATTTGCATACTTAGACCCTTTTGGGCGTCATATTATGCCTTATTTAGTATATTCACAGTGATATATACTGATTAGTGGCACACCGTAGCCTGTTGGACCGTTCCTGCTGGTCCACGGGCTCATTTGGTGATGAAAATGCCATAGGTGCATTACTGATCCTGATACAGTGTGGTGTTATATTTGCTGACCCTAATACAGGGTCACACCATATAATTTACTCTCACATCACCTGTACTAGGATTTACCACCGTTATAGGTGCTCCATATCTTTCTGGGCACTTATATTAACCGGATCACTGATATATATGAGCCACATGTGCACATTCCCATTTGGGGTATTTATGTGTTACATTTAGTACCCTAACCACTTCTATGGCACCCACAATCCCCTGGATATACTCACACAGCATGTGTACTAGGTTGCAACACCATTTGGCAGGCCCTAGTGGCCAATTTGGCAGAGCACCACCGTGCTAACTGTTAGATATGTTATTTTACTCGATATGTGTTTGTGTACACAGCTTCCATGGATTTTCTGTGTTAACATCCGTACCTCATCTTTATTGTACGTTTCCCACCAGCTTCAGCTATGAAACTTCCTACTACACTACATTAATTACACGGTACCAACTGTTTTTGTGGTTTTTGAGTGGTTTTGGTGTGTGTTTGTGTACACTTGTGGCACTACTCCTAATATGTGCATTTTTCACAATTTGTCAGCCACTTTTAACAAATTTTAGATTGGAATCACAATATTATAGTGCTCTATGGTGTATCCAGTGGCATATTATGAGAAAATTAACTGGAACTTACTATTTTACTGGCTGGATGCACATAAAACCTATTTAACACATGACTTGTGTCAATTTTTCCATTTTTCCGATTTTTTCAATTCTGAAGCCTATATTATGGCTCTAATGCACTCTAACACCAACAAAGTTGAATTATAATCTGAATTTATTTCAAAATTGCAAACATTTTGTTTACTTATACTATGGGTAGTGCCACACTTGTACTATGCCACACATATCATATTGGCCTTCTTATAACATTGAATTATTCATACTAGGGGTCGCTTGACCTTGACCTTGGAATTTTGGGATTGTGTGCCACTTGGGGCGATGTTAACCGGTGTGTACATTAGTGTGTTACACCCGGCACACTATTTGTCAGGTGGACACCCCCAACTTACAGGTGGTGTGCACACACTGTTACTTCATCTACACTCAAGGTCAAGGTCACTTATATGGTGACAAGTAGGGGGATTATACCACTCCTACTACACATTTGTGTCAACATTGTGTTACACTTCGGGGAGTCATATGGCTCTCTTAATCCTGCATTGGTATCTGATAACTTTATTGTTATTGTTGTGCCACACTTACTATGGGCACTCAGTACTTTCATCTGTCAATGCGGGGTGTGCTAACACATTGTTGGCCCGGTACATTACTGTTTTTATTAACATACTTAGACACATTTATACTCTCTTAGTGTACCCCTATCTTATACTATATGGCATATTACTATACCTGCAACATTACTCTAGTATATTATTGGGCTCAGCACCCATCTTTAATTAACTTACACCTACACCTAACCCAACCTACTAACCCTAACCGATACAGGAACTGCTGTTACTTCGTGCCCTATGTATCATTAATACTGCACCTAACCTGAACCACTGACCCTAAACGACACAGGTTCTAAGGTACATGGATGAGTCTCCAAACCTGCACACTAACTCTATTATTTTGTAACATTATACCCCGGATACCTACCGGGTGCTCAACTCACATTACCTCTGCGATGCCCAACCACATTTGGGTGGTTTTTATTTGATTTTTATCTTATGGTTTACACTTCATGACGTTGTTGTATCCTCACGACTTGGTCAACTCGGGCCATATGAGCCCTCATGTAAATAGTTTGTTATCTGCAGTGTTCATTTGTTACACCTTATAACTAGTTCTGTGTTCATGTAACACAGCTGCACCTGAAGAAGCCCGATAGCGGGCGAAACGTCGTGCACCTCTATAGACTACACCAACACTGCTGACTTCATCTAACCCCCTCAACATCTACTGCTATCACGGATCTACCAGCCATCTTCTACTACCTCGACATGCCGGCCACTGACGTACAGGCTGCTCCTCCCTACCGGAGTTGAGCCCGCAACTAGTCAGGTGGTCCTCCTCTGCTGGAGAGTCGAGGACCCCGTCTCCTCCGACTGGAGTCGAGACTTGGCGTCGTTGTCGTCGGTGTCCACCTATGCCGTTCTGATACCTACTGCATGTTCACCTGTCACCACGACATATGACTCTCACATAGTTGTTTTGTGTTCCACCGGTATTGTGCGCACATTGCGCACTCTATTGCGAGTGTATTACTTGTATTCGTACCGGTCTACCTGGTTTTAAGAAAATTACATATCACTCAGTATTATGTCATCCTTTAGAGGTAAAGGTACCGCACGCAGAGGCGGTTTCAGGCATCGACCCCGTCGTGACCCATCACAATCTCCGATTAGGAGGAGGGATCACTCGAAAGAGGTCAATAAGTCCTTGGATAAAATTACTCATGCTCTCGAAGTTATTACTACGCGTCTGGACGCATTAGAACATCGGAGCTCATCGATTCGGAGTAGCACTCCGGCTGGATTTAAACCGAAGAGCTCCGAACGCCAGACTTTAGACGAATCCACTAGAAAGGCGTATGACTTTGTCCGCCTCAAACATCATGCCGTTAATTGGGAGTCATGCCCAGCCGCAATCTCCAAGTCCATCTCGAAGGTGGTTAAGAGCATTCATCCACCTAGAAATACCGATAGCATCCGAGAGAGATTGGTGGCTGCAGGCAAAGATTTTGAAAACAAAATTACTTCCATCGTCCAGGATCACATTCAAACTGAGGCCTCACACATTAAGAGGCAACTGGGATATGTATCAGCCGATCATAAACAGACCCTTTACACGGAACTTACGGATCTGATTCGAAAACAGAATTCGCGAATATCAGACCGCACATTGGGTCAAGCTTTAAGTAAATTGGGCACTGATACACCCGATGTCACAGATGAAGAATCTGAGGGCGCAGTGGGAGGTATTCCCCCCACGCCCATTCGTAAACGTAGTGTGCGAATAAATAGTGGTGAACATCAACAACAGCAGAAAAAGAAACATCGTGCTGATACCACTCCGAACGAGGACACTGTTGAACTCCTTTCGGAAATGGAGGCTGAAACGGAACAGGCCCCGAACTCTACTACGTTTATGAAATTTCCGAAACTACTTAATAGGAAAGACGGGTGGCTCTGGTCGTTGGATCCGGCACCGCCGGCCACTCGTACTTTAATCATTACTGACTCCAACGGCAAACATTTCGAAAATCGACGCGTACCGCACTCTGTTGTCACTATGTGTTACCCCGGATGTAACATCCGCAGGGTCAATGAGTTGCTACGTAATACGAAAAAGCTGCCACCAAATCTTACCACTATCATTGT
>Ga0209363_1001332_pt1 | contig 11704 bp, 5 predicted proteins | sample WorMetexBAHAMAS3_FD_187385 | JGI IMG/M metagenome (GOLD analysis project Ga0209363, IMG submission 187385) | Marine gutless worms symbiont microbial communities from Max Planck institute for Marine Microbiology, Germany - Inanidrilus exumae... | ecosystem: Host-associated > Annelida > Digestive... | reverse complement strand
ACTGCAGCACATCCACAACAGTGCCATGCATGTCATTCACTCACAGCTAGAGATCGAACGAACTGACTGCTGCTGTTCCGAGACCGAATCAGTAACTGCACAGTTTTGTTCCGGCTGGACAGTAAATTAACGTAAGATGAAACTTTTAACAACATGGCTTGGGTTAGTAAAACATTAGATGACTGACACCTGTGTGATCACAACTATACACACGAGGTAGTTAGGGGCCACTCAAGGTCAGTGGAAATAGCAGCATTCAATAGAGTGCATACGAGTTCTTGTTAGCGTTCTGTAGTAACTATGTCCCGATCTTGCACCGTTTCTGAAATATTGGTTGAAAATTGCAGATTGTAAGTTTGTCACCTACCCCACCTCTATTTGGCCCCACGTTGGGGGTGACTGTTGGAATTTTGCCAAGATTTTTGGCAACAGAAAACTAGAGTCCATGGGCTATCGTATGTAGTTGTTTGCATGATTCTACGTTTAGTTATTTTGTAAAGTAAAAAAGTAAAAGTAAACAGTGTATAACAGTTAGCATTCAACTTAGCTTTCACTGCTACGGAAAACTCGCATGCCATGTGGAATCACACAGTATTACCTGCCACCCTGCAGTGGTGAGAATCCCGCCTTTACCCCCAGCCGAAGCAGGTACTCGATTTAGCGACCCCGGAGGGATGCAAGGCTGAGTTGATCTATGTTACGTGAAATCGGACCGGCCGGGAATTGAACCCGTGACCTGTAAATCGCAAGTCCAACGCCCAACCAATAAGCCACCATGCAACACGTTTTGGTACAATAAATACTGGCATATGACTGACAGACAGACGGACGGACAAATGCACAACGACAGCATATACTATGCTAGCATAGCGTCACGTGGTGCAAACTGATGGTGCCAACCATGAGTAGTCGACATACCACCACCAGTGGTCTGTAAAGTTGCTGACAGTGTGGCCAATGCTGAGGGAGTCAGTGTGGAGCGCTGTAACTGCACATAAGTGGTAAGAGTTATGCTTGTATAGATGATAAATATCCTGCCTTGCCTTGTAACTGGAAAAGAATATTAAAGCATTTTATTATAGTATTTTGCTGGCATTTAGATGTATGTATGTATGTATGTAATTTGCCAAATGCAGACAACAGATAAAGCCACAACAAAACAGCGTACACAGTGGCAGGACAGCAAGGCACAGCATGCACTAACAACTGCCCTTGATAAAAAAATTAAAAAAGTAAAAAAATGATTCATTTTATTAGCAAAAATATGTGGTATCAAATGTGCAGAGTGAACTGTTCTTTCTTCTTCAAGATTGGAGCCTGTCGTCATGGTGAACGATGCTCTCGTCTCCACAACAAGCCAACTTTTAGTCAGACCATTCTGTTGCAGAATCTTTATCTGAACCCGGCAAACAGTGCTGAAGTTACAAATCCTACTCTTGGTGTGTTATTTTTATTTACATTTGTCATGTGTATATAATGTTCCCTTCACTTCATGTCGCATTGTCTGCTATCGTATATGACAGGGATGTAGTCTTGTCCTTGTCTCGGTCTCAAGATGGTCTCGAGACCTATTCTCATAACGTCTTCGTCTCATCTTGGTCTCCAGAAACTGTGGGAGGTGTCAGTCTCGGTCTTGCCTTGCTCCAAAACTTAGACATCTCGGTCTCATGCCCTAAAGTCTCCTTTTCCACTTATTGCAGCAGCTAATCGTTTCGATTAAAGTTGTCCAGTTTGTTTACTTTTTAACACTTTTTGCTGTGATAGTAGTTTTTTGTAGTTCTATGTTTGTCCAGAGTTTATTTATTGGTTGTTGTTAATTCACAACTGTATTGGTGAAAGGTCGTAAGTGGGTTTACAAGAAATGGGGATATTTTCAAAAAGTGTATTTGGTATAAATCGCGGTATATTTGCTTGAAAGTTATTTCAAATATTAGTAGAATAATTAATGAATTTACATACAACAGTAATAAACGAAACACGATGGTTCTTAAATTAGTGTTTTAAAAAACGAAAGTGTTTATCCTTTTACCATGTTACGTGATGCCCGATATCTGACGTGGTGAAACACTGTATTATTATTACACAATGAAACCACACAATAAACAAAATGATTAATATGTAGCACTAATGGTACAAATCAATATTGCTTTTATTATTCACTAAAACATTTAGCAGTCCGTTACAGTTTGCAACCATACCTCCGTGTTGGATGCCATAAAATGTTTATTTTGTGGGAGTGATCATCACTAAGTAATGTACCGGTAACGGTTTTACGACCTTTCACCATGACAAGCATTAGCAATATACTGAACATGCAAAAAGGCCACTACAGTTTTCTGCACTTTTCATTAACTAACTGCAATATAATGTTAGTGAACTATATACCAAAATGGAGCTAATAGTGTGCCCTATGATGCTGTGTTGTTAATTCAAAAACCCCAACTTACGACCTTTTACCAATACAGATGCGAATTTGTTGTGAGTTTATTTTGTGTGATCAGATCACTGCATCTGACGGTGACAATCAGCGTAATCTTATATTATCTTAATATATTATGTCATCAGACAATTTACTGGTATTTCATTCATCCATCAATTTTAGTTGAAAAAAGGTTATTTGCTAATATATGCACAAAACTTTGCTGAACAAATTTACATGAGTTCCCATCCAGTCCAATCCAATCCAATGTTATGTGATGGGCACAGGAAATCCTCTGCCCACATCTCAAAGGACATATTGTCACACACTAAATACAACACATCAAGAAGTACAACTGTTAATGTCTGTTTAAATGATATGTCAACAGCTTTACACAAAGTAGACTACTCTGCAATCTGCACTCTATATCTGGAATTCATGAAGCATACAAATCTAGCACAAGCCACAAGGTCTCAAAAACGTCTCATTCCCGGCCTAGCAAGGTCTCGGTCTCGGACAGAAAATCTAATGTCTTGGTCTTGTCTTGGTCTCATGCAATTGTGGAAAGCTCTTGGTCTCGTCTTGGACTGAAAACCAAATGTCTCGTCTCCGGCTCGTACCCTAAGGTCTCATTTACATCCCTGGTATATGATGCATGAAGTCTGCTGTGTATTATTGAATATATTGCAGCCAGGATATTCTTTTGTTTTCATTTTTAATTGATGATTGAGAGGCTACATGAATTTGTTATATGATGTAATTATTGTGAGATTATCTGCATTTTTATTATGATGTAAGTGACTTCTGATTGTCAAATTGAAGGTCCTGTATCATAGTGTTAGTTTTCTATAGTCATACTGTTGTGCACTGCTGGTTGTGGAATCTGAAACTGAATTAATTAAAGCTGGAATAAAATTGCTGCCAATTGGTAGACATCAAATTTGACTAAGCAGCTGTGTGATATAATGTAGAGAAAAGATAGCATTGCTATAGTAAGCCAGGTGATAGAGGTATTTCTGTTGATTGAGTTGATAGCATCCTCAGATGCTTCTTCTGTGATTAAAAGCTGTATTAACTCATAACAACACTGGGTTTAATAGTATGGGGTTGAATGTAGTATCAACGTTTTTTCTGCCTTAGAATGCTGTCACTGAAGAATGTAAGATGTTGAACACCGGTGAGCTCTTTTTGAATACTCATTGCTGTGTGACCTGTATATTGTTGTCCCATTAATAAATCAAAAGTAACAGGTTATTTGTCATATACCGAACGACCTATTTATTTAAGAAGTGTCACAGTGCCTCTGTCTCTTTATTGCCTGGACCGTTTCTTCCAAGCTACTCGGTTTTTGTTTTTCGTTTCTCATTTTTTCATTTCTGTGCTGTGCACTAGATTAAGCTGGCCATCTCATCAGCTATTCAGCGCACATAAATCTAGTGTATCATATTACTTATGCATATGCTAAGCATGCAAACTGAGCCTTAGCGTCCTTTAAGTTATTAATGCCATTTTGTGTATATTTTAAGCAGTAAATAAAATTGTATGATTGGGTCATTTATCTTTTGCTAAAACCAGTCTCAGACTTTTATGCTAGACCAAAAAATGGTCTAAGACCTAATTAACACAAAACAAAGTGATGCTAAACTTCAGTTTTAGACCAAAGTCTGAGACCAAAGTTTGGTCTTCGATCAAACCAGGTTTTTACCGTTTAGACTAAAGTTTGGTGTTAGACTAAAGTCTAAGACTGGTCTTAGCAAAAGGTATATAAAAGTGACCAATTGTCTACGACTGGAAAAATCTTTCGTCTGTTATCTTAACTGTACATGGAAGAGAAAACAGCAACAACAGATATGTTTTTGGCCTAGTCAGTCACTCATCGTCTCCATAGTCAATTTGATTATCCTTTATTAATCTTCCGCATTTGGTGTGTACCATTGTGTCTTAATTGTTTACTTGTGGACTTCACATATCTTTTCTTTGTCTCTGATATAGCCATATTTGTGCTGAAAAGGGACATTAAACTCCAACTAACTAACTTTTATATCTTTTCTGATCTTCGTCAGCTGCAGTCCTCTACATGCTATTGGCCTATGTTTAGCTTCCACACTCGTTTACTGTAATTCTTGCTTATTTTATGTCTGCGATATGCGAGATTAAGGGCATGAAGCAGCCACATGAGATATTTTGACGTGACATATGAAACACGAACTCCAATAAACAACATTTGTTGTGTTGATATATACATGGTGGCACAGAAACAAACAGGCCAACACCACTGTGAGCCAGTATTTGTTTGCCTGCAGCTTTACCAAGTCTGTGCCTTGACAGTGAAATACTTGACACCATTTTGACTGACAATGGCTAATGGCCAAGGTTTTGTGATACAATGTATTCTGGCAAAGAATAGTGAAATGTAAAGTCTGTTGTAAATTCCAATTTAAAGTTAGTCTTGCTTGCCTTTGTGTAGTTATAGAAATGTATTTTCCTATTATATAACTTGTACATTTATAGAGTTGTATTTTTATCCGTGTTGTAATGTCAAATTACAAGAGGTAACATTTTTCAGTACTTTGACACTGTTGGTTCGGTAACAAGAAGGGTATCCAACTTATTAAAAACTGTGCCATTTATTCCCAAAGGTTCTCTTTGCAAACAGATGAAGGAAGAAACTGAGAGCGAACCAGCTAAGTCGGGTTCACGTGGCAAGTGGCATTAAAATGGTCGAGGTGGTGCTGTAGTGTTAGAAATGGCTGATTGTTCTACATTGCAGGAATGAATGACACAGTGCTGCAGGAACATTATGATGAGTTCTTTGAAGAAGTCTTCACAGAACTTGAAGATAAGGTCTCCTCGGTTTGCTGTGCACGAAAATTGTTAGACGTTATATGTTGTGTGTATAAAAAGTTACGACTTATGCCTCATTGCTGATAGTGGAGCATAGGTGACAGACAACTCCTCTCCATCCAGATGTCTTTTGTTTGCCAGCTGCTATTGTCATCTTCATCCGGCCATACTCAAAGACTGTCATGATCTTATCCATATTTTCTTCCCAGATCTCTCATCCAGGTGTTCTAGTAAATTTTTATGTTGCTGCAAAATAATGGAATCTTGTATAAGCCTGACAGAGAATATATTTTTGAATTTTTTAAGGTCAGTTTTCGTGCTGGCATTTATTTTTGTTGTATCAGTGCATAACAGTTTTATGCAATTGCGCCATGTCAAAAAACGCCCCATTGGCTTTATTCGTCTAATCCAGTGCAGCATTTGTATCCAGTGTTCTTTTAGTCGGCCATCTCATTTCAGTCATATACAGGTTTATGAACAACTTCCTGGCGCCAATTTAAGTCCCATTATCACCAAACTTCGTCAGTCATGCCCTTGGCCACAGGGGACGAAGTGATTAAATTTTGGAATGTCGTAGGTCGAGGTTGGTGGGGAAGATATGCCCTTCTAGTTTGTATCTGTAACCACCTTGTTAGCTAAATAATAATAATAATATACACATTTCTATACCAGCATAAGGTCGTAACTTCAGAGGCGGTGGACAGTGTGAACGTTGCATACCTTGGTGTTGATGGATGATGGCTAGTTATAATTCTTGTTTACTACCCATTACTTCTTAAAACAGTTTAATTACATAATTGAAAGTGAAAATTGTACCACGAGATGTTATACCCAGTTCACACGACTGACATTATGCTAGTGCAATGAGGCAATCTTATCTCGTCATTGTCTCTTTGGTAGTATGAGTTGAATTCGTGACGACTCAAGATTGCTGTCAGAAAATTTGAAAACGGAACGGAGTGTGTTCAAAATATTTAAATAAGACAAATAAGACAGTTTTGTGAGACTGCATCATGTCGGAGGTGTGACTTGAGTCTATAGCCAATTTATGTCACAGTTTCCAGTTCTACCTAATGCGATACTAGTTGGTTGATGACGTCATGACATGCAAAGACTAAATATTTACATGCTAAATGCTAAATATAAAATTCTACTTTTTACTGGATTGAATTAAAAAAATGAACAGAAAAAATGCAAAGCACTTTCTTTAATTGTAATTTTTAGTAACTGTATCATTCGTTGACGAGTGACGACGACATCAGCATGATCAGATGAAAGCCAGTATTTGATGTCAGCAATGGATAGCTAATCATGACAACCAAGGGCCTATCACAACCTGGCAAATGAACTGTGCATGTGTGACAACACAAGTTTTATTACTTTTATCTGCATAAAATATGTATATCTCCATTTGTACAGTATCAGCACACTAACATGTAGAACAGAACATCTGGCTGTGACCCTCTTTTTCTTCTGCTGAATATGGAACATGTCTGCTGCTATCTAGTTTTGTATGAATTACCAATTTACAAAATTTATGAGTATACTAATTAATAATGAATTCCAGAAATAATGCTTGAGTGAGTTGCAAATTGTTTGAGACTGTCACAACTGTCAGTGACTCAGTTACATCGCAGATGCAATGTGACAAAACTGATCCATCTGTAAATTATTCAGACTTTTAAGATTCCTGCAGACTGTCTTTTTATTGTAGTATGGCAGAATTGAAGAGATGAATGTTTGTGACAACCTTGGAGATCACCTTGTTGGCAATGTTTACATTAAGGTTGGTGAGAATCTTATTGGAAACTAAGCATATCTAACTTGTACGTATTTTTGCATTACTGAAAATTCCCGCATTACTTTAAACATTTTTGCATACTTTGATCCTTTCCTTTGCACTGCAGCTACTGATTTCCTCTTGGAAGTGTTCATAAGATGAGACTTGGACCACATTTTCTTTCCTGTGGTAATTGTTTTTTGTAGTACTTTTCTGTTAATTTTTACCACATGACACTAGGCTAGCACGATATATGCTATCGTCATGTGTCTGTCCATCTGTCAATTTGTCCGTCACAAATCAGTGTTCTACCAAGACAGCTAAACCTAGGATCACACAAACAACGTTGTATGACAGCTCAGGGACTCTAGTTTGCTGGCGCCAAAGATCTCGGCGAAATTCCAACAGATTCACCCCTAACGGGGGTGCCAAACAGGGGTAAGTTGCAATCGGCGATTTTCGACCAATATCTCGCTGTATCCCAGAAACAGTGCAAGATAAGGACATGGTTACTACGGAAGGCTAATAGGAACTCTGTTGAATAGCATTAGTTTCCGTGACATTGGATGACTTATAATTATCAAGCCACCTCAATTTCCACATTTTGTATCCTTTTTCATATCTTCATATCTTGAGATTTATCTAACTACCTTACATCGTTTACATAGCACGAATTTACGGCTGAATTTACTAACATAGCGCGTTGCACGGTTCCTGTGCAGTAGCAGAGCTTCTTGTCTGTTTTGCATTCACGTGGATACCCGTCAACTTTTTAGCATTATTTGGCTGCATTTTGTGAATCACTTGTCAATTTAAATCTGTGTGTAGCAGCTTCACCGGGACTAAAATGGGTGGTGGACAAGAGGCAGAGATGAGTGGCCAAAAGTCATGGACATATGGCTGAGGGGAGGATCATTATTCCCCACTATTGATGTTGTCTGGACTCTGGAGCAAACCTCTTCCCCAGAAATAAATTGCATTTTTGCTTCAAAATGCTGTGTTTTGGGCATTTTGAGTCGTAATAAGCATAGTCAAGTTTCTGTATTATATTAAGAATGTCATCTGGCAGTGTTCCCGGTGGCAATACCTGTGTCTGTATACAATATGATGTGTCATTGTGTGAATATGATGATAATCACTGCAGTTTGATCGTGAGGAAGATGCAGAGAAGGCGGTGGAAGAGCTGAACAATCGTTGGTTTAATGGTCGTCCAATTCATGCTGAACTGTCACCAGTTACTGACTTCCGTGAAGCATGCTGTAGACAATATGAAATGGGGTCTGTATTTGTTACACGCATTTCTGTTTGTTTTGTATAGTTGCAAAATATGTTACTTTGAGCCTCTTTCATTCAAAGATATAAACTTAGTTGGTGTTCATGCATGATAAATTTTCTAGCCGGTAATGAACATTGATTCTTAAATGTTTTACATTTTTTCGTTGTTCTTGTAGCATATTTTGAGTGTTTGTGTTTGAATATTTTTTGTTATTTTCTGTGTCATTTTTGTGCAGATCATTGTGTTGTCAGAAATAGTAATCAAAAAGGTGGGAAACTAGCATCAGAGCCAGCGTAAAGTGACCCACTCCTCTTCTATCTGTGTGTTTTTAGATGCCTATACTGCTTTATTACTGTTATTTGAGACAGTGTCGGGGAATGAGATGCATTGTTTTCTATGGGCTGGAAAGGTTTTGTTCCTGAACAAATGGAGGAACAAAACCGAGGGGGCCGGCTTCCAAGGTTCACGTGAATAACGACCATTATAATGGTGGTGATTGTGATGATAAGATAGGATGACAATAGGCTACTGATGACTAAGGGCCAATATGGAAGGAGTGACTTCCCTTCTCTGGTCAAAAATAAACCATTTTCGGACAAACCAAGGTCACTGTGCATCCTGCCACAAAAAGTTGGGCCTTGCAACAAATGTCAGTGTGGCACACGTCAAGCGATGTTCCATATCGTCAACAGATGCCCACAGACCAGCTGGAAGGTGGCCTACCACAGCTTCACTTGGCTGAAGGTGTCACTGTTCAGTGGTTGATGTCACATGGCTGATAATGCACATGATAACAACAACCACCCAGCAATGTTTTTGGGCTGTCAGTCCACCACATACGTTCATTCGTCTGGACAGATCCTGTTACCACAATATCTTATGAATGGATTGAGCGGTGGTGATGAAATTTACAGGGAATGTTCATTAGCCCCTACTGATGACCTGATCAGATTCTGGAGGTTAAAGGTCAAGGTCACATCAGGCCATTGAGGTGGTGAAGACATCTGTGTCAATGCTGGGGAGTTGGAAGTCTGTCTTCTAGTTTTAATGTAGACTGAGTTGACCTGAGTCCCCTCTTCATCCTACTCGGAGCAACGCTGCGTAACAACCTTGGGCAAGTTGTTCTCACCTATGTGCCTCTGTCACCAAGCTGTATAACTTGGTACCGGCCAAGGGGCGGTGATGCTCTGTGGCTGGGAACGTAACTGCAGGCCTGGCAGAAAGGAATGGCAGCTTACCATGGGAATGGCAGTCACCTGCAGGCCAACTGCATGTACACCGGGAACAGCTCTGGGCCCATCGCTCGTTAACGAGTATGGGAAGCCTTTACCTTTTTACCATTTTACTCGCTAAATCTATATTTTTGCTTTTCCATTCCTTCCCGTTCTACGAGAACAGTCCCACTCCATTTCCAGGCTGGATGTCATAGGAAGCGACTAAACCTGGCTTTAGTTTTTTTGTGTGCCTATTTTGTGTTGTATGTATTTTTAGTTAAGGATGCATGTTTGTTTTTGTGGTATTTGATTTTGTTTTGTCTTGCAGTGTGATAGTTGTATCTCCTTGTTGTAGTATAGGTGCTAGCGTAATTAAATGAGCCTCTCGATCCCTTTCACTTTTTGGGTGGCTGCTGAACAAAAAGGCGGCCAGGATTGAGGTTAATATATCGCTGGCCTTCCTTTACTGGGTATGGATAGCTCTCCACCCCAGCGCCTCTGATTCGTTTCCACGATTTTCGTGCTATATAAATTTGTTTGTATGTATGTATGTATGTGTCTCTGACATAGCCATATTAGGTGCTGCAAGGGGACGTTAAACTCCTACTAACTGACTGTTGTCACTTGCAGTGAATGCACTCGGGGCGGTTTCTGCAACTTCATGCACCTGAAACCAATTTCACGTGAACTGAGGCGTCGTCTCTATGGACGCAGCAGGAAAAGGTCAGTCTCCAGTTGTTATATCTAGCAGTACTTAACATAACAAAATAAAGTTCCTTCTGTACAGTGGGTTTCATTGGGGCGCCACTGATCACTCTGAATGAGACAATATCCTGTGCAGAAGGGCTGTGTACTCATCAGACTCAAAAACAAACTCACCAAAATACACAACATTTGACATCTCCCACTCTGCTCGAAATATCTCTCTCCAAAGCCTGCTACTATCGCTTTTGTCAGCTTCGCTGTATCCGGCCTTACATCAATTCCTCAACTGCCTGTACCATTGCTACCTATATCGTTCACTCCAAACTTGACTACTGTAATTATCTCTACTATAAACTCCCTAAGTCTGAATTATCCTGTCTCCAGCAGATCCAGAACTCTCTTGCTGATACTGTCGTTAAAGATTCTAAGTCCTGCTATATCACTCCCATCCTACGCCCTCTCTACTGTCTCAGAATCAATGAACGCATTAAATACAAGCTCCTGTCTCTTACCTACAAAGTTCTCGCAATTACCCAACCTCCATACCTTCATAACCTCATCTCTGTCCAATCTCCTCGTAATACTCGCTCTTTATCCGTCATTACTCTTGCTTGGCCACCTATATCATCCTGTTAAAATTACTGATCGCTGCTTTCGGAATGCTTCACAATGTCTCTGGAATCAACTCTATCTCTTCATCAACTTCTGACTCACCTATTCCTTCACCTATTACTTCTTTCTCTTTTGTTTCACCACTCTGCTCATCCGTAACTCTCTCTCTTTCACTCCCAGCTTAAAACCTACCTCTTTCACAGATCCTATTACCCGTAGTTCCACTTCTTCCTCCTGAACTGCCTTCACAGACTTTTGCCTGCGCCATTTCTTCTGAGCTAATCGGTTTTTGTTTTAGTTTTTCTTTAATTTTTTTTTGTGCCGTTTGCTAGACTAAACTGGCCATTTTGTCAGCTTTTGAGTGCATGTAAATTTATCCTATTGTATCATAGCGTACAAGAACTAAGCAGCGCCTGTGGGAAGGTCTCTTTCCATGGGAGGATCCAGGCTGCTGTCTGATATCAAGGTGCCGTGACTGCCGTCCTCTTTGATAGCACTCATATCAAAAAACCAACTTGATCTGTTAAGGCATTCAAACATAATGCACAGAACCTGTGTATGCATGGTTGCCAGTTTGTGTCCCTGCTTTTGCCACTACTCTTAACCTACCCTACAGCAGATGGCCAAGCTGAATGAGCTGCTAGGTACCGTAGTTCTATACCAAGATTAATTGTCGTCATGGAGGTGGTTATCTTAACATTGACATTAAAACAAGCCAGCATATGTTTAGTATAGCACATTTTGTTTTTCTATAACATCTGAAAGTCGACGTTATTGAGCTGTACAAGCGTCCGGGAATCCAGTGATGAAAATCTTTGCATTCAAACCTTCCCTTCCCCGTGTCTGTTTTTATG
>Ga0209363_1001330_pt1 | contig 11710 bp, 13 predicted proteins | sample WorMetexBAHAMAS3_FD_187385 | JGI IMG/M metagenome (GOLD analysis project Ga0209363, IMG submission 187385) | Marine gutless worms symbiont microbial communities from Max Planck institute for Marine Microbiology, Germany - Inanidrilus exumae... | ecosystem: Host-associated > Annelida > Digestive... | reverse complement strand
TACCTGACCATTTCCGGCTTTACTTCGCTCAACGGCTTGATTTGTTTACATAGTGTGTTAGACAAAGCCGGCTCTCAGTCGGTTTTCAAACGCACTTAAAATCCTCGCATTTTCATTCATTTCATTTCATTCAACAATAAATGCATTTGCACAACTGTAATAATAAGCAAATCACACAGTGTTTGTACGGAGTGTTTAACACGTTTTTTGCCACTGCAGGAATCACTGCTCAACTACAAGAACAACTGGTTCACGGAAGAAGCACCGCAGAAGATCATGGACCAGTTCCGCAGCAGTCTACGCCAGATTTCAGACAGCATGAAGCGCCGTAACAGAGACCTCGAGACGCCGTTCGAGTACCTGCTCCCGGAAAAAATCCACATGCGTTTCAACGTTTAATCCGTTTGCGGCTTTCGTTCGCTATTGTAGTCGGCTAGCAACTTCGCGCAACATCAACTGCTATTTTCATTCGCTATTTGCATCAAGCTCGCATTATGACGCAACATGCCGTGCGCCGCCACCGCAACGCATGCAGTGTAAACGTACTTTTAAATGTTGGCAACTGGCGTACCGATGGTTAGAGGGGCGCAGATTAAGCAGTCAAGTCGGGGCCCTCGACACACGATTAAGACTTATTCCTTAAGTCTCAGTCTACCTATACGGTAATCCATAATCTTTCACGTACTTTTTCATTGACTTTTGTTCGGCTGGCCATTTTTCTTTTGGCGTCTCTTTGGTATTGGTACCAGTGCTGGATTTGGTAATTTTTTGCTGAGGGTCAAAAGTAGGGTCTGGGGGTCAAAGTCGGGAGTATGGGGACCAAAGTTTCCCAGTAGGGTCCAGGGGCAAAGTCCTGGTAGAGGGTCTGGTCGGGGAACGAAGTCCCCCGAAGCTGAACATCGAACATTTTTACGTGTTACTTGTGCACAAAACTATTTTGTCCATAATTGGCAGTTACATGTCTTAAATGCCGCGTCTTGCCTCTTGTAAATCATTGCATACGCAGTGTTAAAGTGGCGTAAGAAAAGGTGAAACATGACAAGTTCATATCCCATCATTACGAATGGAGATATTCCATGGAAAAGCTTTCGTGCAAGCCCGGTTCACTGTACCAAAACCCAAGAGATGACTGGAGTCCGTGAGACTCTCTAACTGTTCTTCATATTAGTCTTCAGTAGGGCCGTCAGCTATTTCTCTTGGGAGGGTCAAACACCCCTAATCCCGAAAAATCCAGCAGTGATTGGGGTCAGTGGAAATTAGAGACTCCAGTTCATTCAACCATCTGAACCCCGCTGTAGCTACGGCACTGGTTAAGGCGTGACAAACAAACGCTTCAATGTTTAATCCACTTGCGGCTTTTGTTCGCTATTGTAGTCGGCTAGCAACGTCAACTGCTAACTTCACTCGCTATATGCATCAAGCTCGCATTATGCCAGGATCATGCTAATGACGATTACTGCCATTAACTTCGTTGAGAACTGTGATAATATAACTGCTTCTAAACAAAATATTTACGAAAACTCATACGGATTTTATCGGAACTGTGCAAGGTGTTTAATGTATTGGCCGGAGGAGTTTTCACCGTCAAACCGTTTCTTGACTGTGTACGGATCAAGTTCGATGGAATACATGGTTTTATGTCAACTGATACTGCTGAATGCCACTGACATTCACATTTTATAGCGCTTCCGCTTTTGAGCATCCGTGCTATTTTCGATATTTTTCAAGTTTCCAGCAACATTTCAGTCGTGCTGTTGAATGTAGTTAACGCTTTGCAGTGGCAGATGGGTATTTCTGTTAAGGAGGCCTATACTGACAAGCAAAAGTGTAGTTAGCCTAGTTTATAGTATAGTGCTAATGGCATTCACATGCATGCTACGATCGTAGTTGTTGCTTCCATTAAAACTGTACATTTTGATCAATCACTGCATTTTGTATCGGAAGCAACTACTCAATTTCATTACCATAAGTTAGTGTAATTCATAAAGGTAATGATTTCCGTCATTATTAGACAGACTGAATACTGCTGTCATCAGGTGTTGATCAATTTTGTTGCTTTATTGACGTTTATTGCTTTACTGACGTTTCTGCTGTATTACTTCTTGCTACAATGACAGTGTTATCAGGTAAAATGAAATTACAATTAATGACGGACTGAATACAACTTGTGAATTACAAATGTACAAAACGTTATGAGTTTTGTGACTTCACTCACGCCAACATTGAGTAGATGAACGATGCCAAGTTTTATTAATTATTGGTCTGTCAACTAAGCCGCTGTTGGCTAACGAAGTTCGCAAACAACGGCAGAAAACGGTGACATAATGTACGCCGCATCAGCCAGATACAATTGGCTGTAATCTGCACAATGGTATGCTATCAATACATTTCTCAAATCAAACGCACACCAACTCCGTTTTAGCATTCGTTTTCACGGTGGGCCAGGGTCAGCCAGTTCCTCACCGTTTTCGACAACCCTGTTCCCCAAAAGAACCTTTTGGTTTTACCGACCAGATGTCCTTCCCGTCACCGAAATAACACTGTCAAAGCACTGGCGGAAAATAAAATCAAATGTACACTTCTGAAATTCTGATGTAAAGCAAAGTCGAACACTGCAGCTTTCATGGAACTAAACCGCGCCGTAATCAGAGCAAAACATAGAGACATCGTCGATCCACAAATGAAAAAGAATATCCGTTAAAAGGCACAAAATTTCCCCGCCAATAATTCTGCCGAACAACGCCATCCAGTGGCAATCTGCTGCTGCTGAAACTCTGGCATGAGGTAAACTACTCAAATTATGAACAACTAAATGTAACTGAGCAGTAAGCACATAAGTGTTCTATGTAGGCAGATATGCAACCGACTGCTGACAAACTAAAGTATGTCAATCTATTCACCATTCCTCATCAGGATACTGGTGAAACTCTTCATCCCTTAACCTCCAAAGCACAAGCCGTAGAATGCCAAGAATGGGATAACTAATGCAGTTATTGAACTCATTCTATTAACACTACAAACCAGAACATAAACTGTTGTTTTCTCATTATTTCAATGTAATGAAAGTTGCAAACTGGCAGCTGCTACAAATGTTTTTAAAATAACTCTGTCCAATTTCACCTGACAGAAATGTTTGGCTATAGTCAACAATTTTTACTGTCTTGTTCCTACCAAACAAATCATGCACTCTTCTCAGTAGCAGTTGCAAGGAATTTGACATTTCCAGAGTGAGATACATTTTAAGCAACCCCAAACAGACATTACGGAAAACAATATGAATGTGATAAGTGCCACTCCACATGGTTATGAATAATGATATACTCCATATGCCATTGCACAACTAAACAGCGCAACAGGCAGCAGTGACAAACGGTGTCACTGCGAACATTCCATTCCACCAGCTGCCGTAAGCATGTTCAGTAAACAAAAAGCAACTCTGTAACCAGACATGTTAGCTGTTTTGTGCACAAACCTGAACCACAAAGTGTCAACTATTCTGGCAACTCAATACAATGCAGTAACTTTTCCGTTACCTTTTTCTACTCCACAGATTTTTTGCTTTTACAATTTTTGAAGTTACATTGTGCAACATGCAAATGTAAAAACAAAATGGAAACAGAGTTATGGGTTGCAGAGACAAATGTATACACAACCAGGTATGTTATTCACTATGTACATAAACGCAACACGGTTGTAATAGAAGAGAATGTTTTCGACTACTTCCAAAGTTTCTTGATCGACATGTTCTTCTCACTGTCCTTCTGCATCACCTGTAAAACACATACGTGCGACATATCATTATATCGCCCACCCGTACAACATGCCATTATATCACTAAAACACTAGCAGCACACTGGCAACTCTCAGCAAATATTATTTACTACAATTACATCTATAACTGCTGCAACATAAAATATTTGTACTATATGCATCGTCCTCATCAATACACTAATGACAAGCAGAGAAGATGCGAGGAATCAACTAGATGGGGTCTGACTAAAAGTATGGCTCAAGCAGGCAAGCTGTGTGAAAGGCGGGACCTGCGGCTCTGTAAATATGCAAATTTGCAATCCTCCACCGTCTGTTAATATGCAACAGCAAATGTATGAGGGTCTTTGAAAAAAAGAGGTCACATCCATCAACACACAAACTTACTAACCTAAATATAGCTAGACAACTAAATAAGACATGGTATGACAGTGTTAAGGGGTATATGAAAAGCACTGCTCTGTCGGGACAGGGTGCACAGTTTCGGAACAAGTTGAGGAGGAAAATGAAGATGGCAATTGGCTAATGGCTAACCTAGTTTTACCTGCACACACCTGTTCAATGGCCATTGTCCAGGTAAAACTCAGTGGTTCTTAACCTGGGGTGCCGGCACACCAAGGGGTGCGAGAATCAGCTCTTGGGGGTGCGAGAAGGTCCAGAAAAATAACTTTTTCGTTTTACTCCCCATCATTCAGTGTTCAAGACTTGTAAAGGATTTAATAGGATAAAGCCTAATGAACTATTTCATTTCGATGTTAGGGGAAAGGTTGGTTGGTTAGACTTTAACAGTGCTTTCAATACAATTTAGGTCATATCGCGCCTTTAAGGTAGAACCATATTATAAATATTAAAATTTAATAAGTATGAATTCTTGCGGTTAAAAAATCAAAAAAGATAAAGGGTACAAGAGGTCACTCTCTTAACTTAACGTTAGGTGCACCCGGGACAGTAAAAGACACTTTTTTCTAACGGAGTTATAAAAAGGTGGAACCAGGTGGACCAGGGGGCAGTCAGTGTGACCAGCATCAACGCACTTAAAGCAAATTAGATAGGTTTAGATGTACTAGAATGTGCTTTTTCATGGACCAGTCCACAGAGCTTTAGGCCTCCTGGTGAAATCCCTGCATGAGGCCGCACAAAGTGAGTAACAAGGCGAGTTTCATAGTTTTCCATTTGTTTCAATTTGTCGACCATAATCAGCTGCAGTCACGATAGCTAAACTTCGAATCTAAAGTAAACCAGACCGTAATTTAATATTATTGTCTACTCAGTCATTGGTTGCCGCTATCCCTTTGCCAGCATTTAGTTTTAGTAGTAACCGGACATCATGACCTTTCAAATTGTCAGTAAATTTGTAAAAGAATGTGTCTGTTAAGGTAAACTTTAGCAGTTTAGCTATTTGTGGCTGGAGCTGATTGTGGTTTAGTAGGGATTGCAATTTGGGACCAGAGGCCTATAAATAGCAGTTACATTATTTAGCTTAACAGCTAAATAGCAGCCATACTTGCTAAAAAATGTAACTACCATTATGCTTAGTCGTTGATAATTTACGTATTTTACCACAAAAGTCAAATTATACGCTAGAGGTGTGGGATGGAATATCATAATCTCATGGGATGCCAAGACACGAAAAGGTTAAAAACCACTAAGCTAGATAGTTTGTGCACTGTCTAGTAACATAAAGGCACAGACGTTTATCCACTGTTTAGTCAGTGCGGCATTACCTTGGCAACGGCGAGTTCGAAATCCTCCTGTGTGACGTGAACCCGTCGTTCCCTCAATGCGTACATGCCGGCTTCTGTGCATACGCCCTGCAGCACATCATATACTTCCATCTCATCGACTGTCATTCGCAAAAGCAACAAATTTAACATCACAATCAGATAACAACGTCACTTGACAGCAGGCAGGAAGAGCTTCAACCCTTTATACTGTCACAGTAATAAGGCAATCGTAGACACCAGACTTCATCCCCCAGTGCACCTGGCAAACTTGATGAAATACAAGGTGTTGCCCTAACGGGACGTAACCGTACTGGCCCGCCGTGCAGTGTCGGCCGCCCGACCGCCCACACGCCCAGCCTGGCGGCAGCCGACCTCCCACACGCTGGCAGCGTTACAGATGACGACAGACGATGATGACAGACGCCAGCGAGCAAAATCATACTGGTGGGCCAGTAATAATATTGTTTGATTTTGCGCCATTGGTGCTATTATACAAATTATAACGTCATCCAGAAAACCGAAAGTATGTAATGTATTGCACTGTTATCAGAGGAGGACCAAGCCATCGTCAAAGGTAACATGTGTAATTGCACCAACCGAGACTGATTCACTGAGTGAAGGAAGAATAGGCTAACCCACGACAACCTGTTAAATGATCATCAAAACGCACTAAAAGTGTAGTGTTACATTACTATGCGATCCCACCATTGTACGAACTATCTATGTTAGCCAATGACATGTCTCAGTTAAGCGTGCTCTCTGCAGCGTGCCTGGTTCAGTGATGAAAGGTCGGCACACACTGTCAATGTGACCTTTGACACTAACCTTGACCTCAGCTCCAGACGCACCAGGCATCATCTCGGCAATCTTGCGCAGGTTAATGCCACGTGTCAGATTCATCTTGCGCGAGTGAATCTTCAGAATATCAAGACGAGCCTGCCACAACCGACACATTTCATACTGAACACCACGCAGATAGGCAGGTTTGCATGTAACAGCACTATCAACTTGGAAATCAATCATCTACATAGGTTGAGAAGCAACAGAACAGATAACGGCAGAATGTCTTATTACGATACTGTTCCATAATGTGCAGCTGATGCTCAGCCTGTAGCCAAAAGTCCAGCAAATACATTCATCTACTTCTATATCTAAAACATTCCACATCAATTCCACCGAAAATGTGCCACTTGTTCCTTTCCGCTTTCAGTGACCTCAGTGAAATGTGTTAACTTTAGAGCACTAATATCAAAAACCAAATACATTATAAAAGTCCAGCTCATATGTGCTAATTTTAACTGTTTAAAAAATAAGAATAGTCAAGCACCAACAAGCTTTTCCATTTTCAGTTAATTGCTGCAAATGATGCATAATTTGCCTAAATATAAAGGGGAATGACCATGTTGATCCTCCGTCAGTCTTTGATAACCTTCAACCTATCGTTACTATAGACCCAGAACCGGGCAATATATTCAATACAAAATAAACAGCTATGGCATGTACTAGTGCAGCTTATTCAGTTAGGATCTCATTCCTAGTACCAAGGATCAAAGTGGATGTAATCCACCTAAAATATTCAAATTCCAGTAATCCATAATCTAGCTAGACAAATTGTTTGAATAGGATCTGACATATGCTTCAACATATTACAATATTTTGATAAGTTCTTACTGAGAAATATATTAAAATAGTATTAACAGAAAAATAAAAATTAGCCCCATACGGGACTGACGGTCGACTACTACTTACTGCCAACTTCAAAGTCACGTAACACAAAAACTAGGACAAAAATTCAAAATCCGACCCCGATGAGCTTTAGGTATTGTGCCCTAATTTAAGAATCTGTGGTCACTTCCAGCCCCCATTGTAAATGTCAGAGGAGATAGCCTTTGAAAATGGTCGAATTTCCCACTTTCATAGGCTCGTGACCTTGACCTTGGATCGGGTCATACTGTATACCATCATGCATCACTCGTCGACCTCTACCTACATACCAAATTTCACTGAAATTGAAGTAACTTTTTGTGGACAGATGGACGGACATTTGAGACCGGCTTTATTAGGTCGACTCGGAGGAGTCGACCTAAAAAGACTATAGTAACATGAAACAAACCAGCAAACCAATAAGCCTAACACTGTTCTAGCAGCCACATAATTATCACAAAGGCAGATTGATTGAGTTAAAGTTTTAAACCCCACTCGACACAAAATAGGTCATTTCGGAGACGTTCATCCCAGCCAATCTCTTGGCTAAGTACTGAAGAAGGTAAACCAAACACAACAAAAGCAAGCAATACAAGAACAAAATGACTTAAGCTAACAAGAAAGAACACACACACACATACACACACAAAACAAAACCTAAATAACACAAAAAGAAATCTAAACATAACATGCAAAAATGTAAGAACTGCTCACATGTGTGTGTGTGTATCATTGTGCACAACTGTCGTACACAACACAGCACAGAGCAGTTCCGATTAGCTTCCCTCTTACCCTCCAGACAAGCACCAGAGCTCAGATGCTGTCTATTGGAGGACAGTGGGATCACAAAGGCAGCCAGAATTTTGTAAATATAACACAAAACAGTAACATGCAAATCAACTCATCAAAAACATCTGTTCTGGTGACGACTACGCGCTACACACCAGGATCCAATCCTAATAAGTTACGTACTTCTTCATTCGGAGCAGGAAATTCAATTTTGCGATCAATTCGTCCAGGTCTCAGCAAGGCTGAGTCAAGAATGTCGATTCTGTTTGTTGCCATAATCACCTGCAGCCACACCATTACAATCAATCAACTCAGTATGACAACCCATGCATGTCAGTCAGTACCTCCTCTCTTATGCCAGTACAACAAGATTACACATACACATAATGACTATGGCGAAAGTATACGCACAAAACAATGTCTTATACGATGAACACACATGGTCACAATCGGACTGACGAACACAATGACTTTCACTTGGTTATCTGCCTGTAAGTGACTGGTGCTTGAAAACTACTTCTGAGCCATGACAAGCATGGAACAGTCTTCCTACCAACGTCACTGCATCAACTTCTCTACCGTCTTTCAAGAGACAACTTAAAACATTTTTATTTACCAAATCTTTCCCATCGCTTTAAATTCTTTTCTCATATATTTGTACCGTGTCCTAGAAGCTACTTAGCTTATGCCACGTTAATCAGTACATTCTACTACTATTACTACTACTAATGGGCTTTCAATCTGTAAACACCACACTGCAACATTTGTCAAAGATTTCCATCCGACAAACATTTCTTGAGGCCCAGCCCTATATGGGGTAAAAGTGAAAAAATATTCTGCATAAAACAACAGCTGAGATGGAAAGAGCGAAAGATGGAGGTGCTACCATCTTTTAGAGTGGAATACAGAAAACCTCAGAATTGCCCCAAGTAACCTAAATTCCCACATGCATTCTGCCAGTAATGAAGAGGTGAATGACATACCTTGATATTCTGCTTTGGCTCGAAACCATCCAGCTGATTCAACAGCTCCAACATTGTACGCTGGACTTCACTGTCACCTGCAATCAGACATGCAACTGTGACGTGTGACTGTGTGCGCGCGTGCAATTAAGGTACAAGTAACGAAAAATATACCCCACTACACATGAACATTCAACTATTCACTGGCAATGTCCAGGTCTTCCTGTGTTTACAGGTGTTCTACAGTTACTACAGACTTTCACAGAAACCGTTATAAACTGTTACAGTGGCATTTTCACACATCGGACATCCTTGCTGACAACCAACCAACAGTTACGGCATAAAGATGCTTTCCTACTCTCAAAAAATATGTTTAAGAGCATGACCACACTGGCATCAGAGAGCAATGCCACTGGTAGGTTAAGAAAAGATGAGGCCAGGCCATTGGTTTGGTCAGTGTTCTGTGTCACTTCAGTATTCTGACACTGTTCATTGGACAACAGGAAGGACACCAAGCCCTTTAAAAAACCTGTGCCACTTTTCCATAAAGGTTCTCATGCAGAACAAATGAAGGAAGAAAACTGAGGGCACCAGCTAACCCACGTTCACCTGTCAAGTGAACGCTGAGGTAAGTAGGTAGAATGTCCTTACAGACAACCAGTCTTGTAGTCAAGACCAGCAGTGCCAAGACCAAGACTGGCAAACGAAACATAAAACAAATACACATTGCTCACAGTAACAGTCAGTTTCATGAACGTTGTAAAACAACCATCACAAGTCTGTTATACAGTTCACAATCGGCATGAAATTTAGTTAAGTTTATAAAAATTGCAGTCATTGTTATTAACCAGTACAAAAAGGATTACAATTTTGCTACTCATACATGCTAAATCTAATAAATTATTGATCACTGAGACCAAGACCACAAGTGCCAAGACCAATACCAAGACTGCAAAATTCCAGTCTCAAGCGGTCTTGAGTCTAAGACCGCGGTCTCAGGGACAACATCTCTGCTGACAACCAATCAACAAACTCAAAGCCTCGACAAATGCGTTTGTATTATCAAAAATACATACATATAGCAAAAGAACATGAGCAAATTGCAGTTACTGCAGGCAACTAAATGCAGCAGCATCAAAACAGTTAGCCACACTACCTCCAGAGCCACCTTCGAGACGAGTTGAACCGATTGAGTCAATTTCATCCATGAATATGATTGATGGAGCATGTTCTCTGTCACAAATACAAAATCACACTCATAACTCTGGACTAAATCTCTATCAATCCTACAGTTTGGTCTGATCTTGGCCACCCTCAAATGCAACTCACTCATACAAATGCAGAACACACAGCATACAAAAATGTAAAAAAAATCTTGCTAAGGTGACATTTCTGAAAACTTTTTGAAAAATAAATGTATAAACATGTATAATACTTTACTTATAAAAACTACGTTTTCTTTTACCCACTAGTGGCTAGGCACATTTTTGCATACTATTTACAAGGCAGCAGTCGTTATATATCATTCAGCAGCCAAAACATAAACACTGGCCATCACAGTACGATTCTTATACAGCTTAGTTTCCCTGTTCATGTGTTCCTCATCTCCATCTGCCTACTGTCTGCAGTAAGTTAACCGCAGCCACTACTAAGGTGATATCGAGCAAAATGTCACCAGAAAAACGGCATTAACTGAATGTCTACCAAATGACCGCAATCACTTCGAACAACAGATTTTCCACTGATCGGCTCAGTAGCAGTAATAAGACGACGGAGCAGACAACTTACCGAGCCATGACGAACAACTCTCGGACCATGCGTGATCCTTCGCCGATAAACTTCTGTACAAGTTCCGAGCCCGAGACGCGGATAAATGTACACTCCGTGTGATGGGCGACAGCACGAGCCAACAAAGTCTTACCAGTGCCCGGTGGGCCATACAAAAGTACTCCCTGAACAAACACGCAACTAAACATCATGACACTGGGTTCATGCAGCAAACTGACAAACAAACTCACACGACTTCTTAAGAGCTGAATGTGAAAACTGGCTCATGATGAAAAAGACACACTACTCTTGATGCTCGTTCTCTGAAGCTAGTATTCTACAGCATCAGATCTTTAGCATAAGTAAATACTAATAAGTGATCAATCTAGGGACCAAATTTAGTGTGCATAGCTTTGCCCTTTCCAAAGATAGGATCGGGGCCCAAAATTAAGAATTGTATTTTGAAAATGGCTCATTTGGAGGTGTTTTGTTAGCCTGGTACTTGTCATATTCAGCCTTCAAAATTGAAGTCTCACCTGTTCTGAAGATATGGTAAACAAAAATCTACAAAATGGGATTATTTGAAGAAGTTAGGATCACTCAAGGCCACTGGAAATAGCATTATTTCACAGACATGACATTTACTTAGCATTCCATAGGAACTACGTCCTATCTTGCAATGTTTCTAACATACAGCGAGATATTGGTCAGAATCTGCCAGTTGTATCTAGTCACCTCTACGTGGTGCCCATGCTGAGGGTGAACCCAGTGGACTTTCAGCAATGTCTGTGGAAGGAGTAAACTAACAGCTACAGGCTACCATAGAGCAATGACTGTTTGCTGATCTGTGCATTCAGTTTCAATACTGTACCAGTGTGTGATAAACAGACAGAACTGCCATAACAGTATCAAGCTCTGAATAGCTGTGCTATGCTAACATGTAATAAAAACAAGCCGTCATGCCACTCTGCGACGGGATGGCGTGTACCCGCCCGC
>Ga0209363_1001329_pt1 | contig 11711 bp, 3 predicted proteins | sample WorMetexBAHAMAS3_FD_187385 | JGI IMG/M metagenome (GOLD analysis project Ga0209363, IMG submission 187385) | Marine gutless worms symbiont microbial communities from Max Planck institute for Marine Microbiology, Germany - Inanidrilus exumae... | ecosystem: Host-associated > Annelida > Digestive... | reverse complement strand
CTTGACATTGACACTGCTAGATCAAGGTGCCTGCAACGGTCACAGTTTATAGAGGACACCATTGAACCCTCTTACCTGCCCGGGATTATCTCTCTGTTCATCATGTGTGTATGAATTATTAGAAATAATTCTTTGGTAGGCAGACGCGCCCTGGCCAAGTCGAACCCCTGCTCTACTGCACATGGCGGCCGAGTGCATTAACCACTCGGCCACAAGGGCAGGTCACCCGACAGTTTCAGCAAATGCATTTTGTTATTAGGCTGTTTCGTTCGTCCATCCATCCATTGTCCGGTCAGATGTTGTTACCATGATATCTCATGAATGGCTTGAACAGTTTTGATAAATCTAACACAAGCCCCTACTGATGACCTGATTAGATTCTGGAGGTCAAAGGTCAAAAAGTCCAGGTGACGTCTTGGTTCATGCGTGTTGATGCGAGGGCATCCATGTCGATGCTGGGGCGTCATAGTCCCCACCTTCTAGTTGAGAAATGACTTGCTTGCTTGTAGACGAGAAGCCAAAATTACGGAGCTGATCGCATCGTTTACTGTCTATGAAGATCTGTTGACAAAAGTAAACCGCGGACGACAGTTCTATGACAAGCTGGAAGCAAAAGTCAGACATCTGCTGGAGCGCACGCATCGTGTGTGTCGTGCTGAGCAAGAAGAACGCTCCAGAATACGAGAAAGGCTGGCACCGAAAGGTATTTAAAATTTTACTGTTCGGTTTGATGAATTATTTTTACGAACCACTTTAGTGGTATAGGTAGAGCGCTTGGTCGAGTGTGTGTGTGTGTGTGTGGCTATGTCTGAATGTTTGTCTGGACAATAACGTTTGAACGAAATAGACTTTAACTTAGATATATAGCATGCTGGTTGACCTTGTCCATATCTTGATTGTGTTTAAAGTTAAATTCATGGGTTAAAGTTTATGGTCACAGGATAAAATGTGAATAATTGAAATGCGAAAGTCAGGTTGAGAAAACCAGTTGCAACACCATGACTGAAAAGTGGACCTGAATTGGAAACTGTAAATAAGTAAAAACCAGCCAAAAAATCACAGTCAGCTAAAATGTTGCTAAAGTGGTCAGTGCAACCTCAAGTGAGGCGTTCAAATATATTTTGAATCACTAGTTGTTTCATGCTGTAGAGCTCAACAGTATTATGCAGTGTAGATATTATGTACTTATAACTATGCTGGCTGGCATTAAATTAAGTGTTGGTTTATTTTCAGCTGCACCGCCAGAAAGACCAACTGCCCCCAAGCCTGTTCATCAGCAACAGTTGCCAGCAGGAATGTTTGAATTGCCGCAGGATGCAGTACTTGGTACACCCGGCAGTTTAGGCCAACCATCGATGATGGGAATTCCTCAGTTGCCTTCGTCTGCAGCTCCTAAGCTGAAAGATTTTTTGCCGTTCATGAAACCTGGATCATTTGGACCGAAAGCACAAGCCGGTGGCCATTTGCCGGCTGTATCAAACGATTGTGCCCCTGGTGGTGCCGGCTCATTACCAGCAAGTGTGTCAGCGTCGCCCGTTCATCTTCCCCAGGCTCCTGTCAGTTTCCCTCCGTCTCCGCAGCGACAGCCACCGGTGTCACTTTCCACGTCAAACGGCTACGGCGAGATGCCGTCGACGGCTGGTACTGGCTTTGTGCATGCTGAGGCGGGTAATCCCATTGCTGAAGTGTTGCTGTCACCAACAGCTCCGCCTGGTGCTCCAAGATCAGCCAGTCCTGCACACCAGCATCCGTCTGCAGTAGCACATCCTGGTGGTCCTGCCGAAAGTCACCATCAGCCGCTTATGTCTTATAACATTCCGCAGAACTACAGTTCCACAGCTGCCGGCATTGGTATAGAGCCTGTCATCACTAGTAGTCATGCTGGTGCTCCAGGCCGTTCTTCAAACTCCCAAATGATGGGACAACCACCAGTAGTTAGCAGCTCCATGTACTCTGGGCATAATCTTACCCAGCCTGTGATTGGCACATCTGGTGTGCATACACAACAGGCCTTTCCAGGTAGCATGTCCTCTTTCCAGAATCAGGTTGCAGGGCAACCGTCTCTGGTATCAAATGCTGCAGCAGCTGTGCAGCCAGGTGATGGCACTCGTCCGCTGCACAGTGGTTTACCACATAGCGATGTAGCCACTGTTGGCTTACCGGTTGTATCAGCCGGCTGCAGTCAGTCATATCCAGGCGGAAACATTGCCGTGAGTAATGTGCCACAGGAACACCAGGTACCTGCTGTGGTACCTGGTGTTCCTGGTCTTCAAATGAACAATTCTAACAATGTGCCATACTACTACCAGACACCGGCTGCTGTGCCACCAGCATCTACTGCAGTACAGTTTCCATACCAGCCTAAGTCTGGACAAGTACGACCTCCTTCATATGAAGTCGTGACTCAACACTACCCACCTCCAGCTCCGTCATCTCAGCCTGGCTTTACTGGTCCCTTCGCCAGTGCTCAGTCAGCTGGAGTTCCTCTGCCAGCACAAACATCGTACCCAGGTACCGGCACAGTATGTCCAGAAGTGCCATATGGTAGTGTTCATGCAGGGAATTTGCCGGCAAGTAATCAGCAGGCGCTGATTGGTGTGCATCCACAACATCCCATTGCTTCACAGCCTCATCAACCACCCGCTCCCCATCCGGTCATGTCGGCTAATCAGAGTCCATTTGCTCCTGCACAGCTGTCACAGCGTCCCATGATGCCTGCGTTAACACCTTTCATGGAACAGCAGCCGCAGCGTATTAGGCAAGATCAGCCGAGGTACCCGTCGGCTAGCCAGACAGTGCCTGGACTTCCCGTGCCTAGTCAGTATCTTCCTGATGCAAGCCATGCTCAAAGCCAGGTTCCTTCATTTGCTCAGTATCCAGTGAATGCACCGATGCCTACAACACAACCACAGCCGAGATACTCAGCTGTGCCAAGTACCTCACATCCGCATCCTGCTGGGGTTCAACATCAGCAGCCGGCATACCAGAACACAAGTCAGCAACTTCCTGCCAGTCAGATGCAACCGATGAATACAGCAGTAGGTCACGTGCAGCCTGTAGTACCAAGCCAACAGCACTATCAACCACATCCTGTCCAACCAAGTCGACCCGAATTGGGCCATACCGCGGGTTACCCTCCTGGCAGTTTACCACAGATGAGATGTACAGACACCAACCAAACTTATCAGGCTTCTAACCAGCCTACATCTGCTTATCATCAGCCTCCACCGGTTATTTCACAACAGCAGCTGCACTATCAGTCTTCCACTGCACAGCAGCAATCATTGTACCATCCTCGCAGCAGTCAGCCGGCAGTTGTCAACCAGTCTTTTAACTTTGGCACGGCCCAAATGCCGTACAGTAACCAACATCAACCTCATTCTGATGCATCTTACAGTCATAGTGTGAACAGCTCTGCGGGAGAGATGCAAGCATTGGTCGATATTCCCGTGTGTCTGCCAAGTCCCCTGCAGCCAAGCCGTGTTACTGCCGCGGAGGTTTCTAAGAACGTCGATTCACTGCGTGACCTTGATCTTTCTGGCAAGACAACCTCAACAGCTGGTGATGCTCAACCCAAGCAGACAGATTCCAGTGTAAAACTGTCAGGTGAGGACACAGCAGAGAGCAAGGATCTGGCGGCAGATGCTTCTTCGGCGAAAGTAGATGGACAACATGAGAAATCAGACGACAAGCTGCGTCACGCTGTCCGCCAATCTTTTGCTTCCCGAGACGTCTACGCTGATTCTGACACGATGACACGTTTTGTTGCTGAAGTTGAAAAATTCCAAAAGCATGTTGATTCACTGGTCAAACCGACCCTCGGTGGCTACTTTCCACTGGACAAGGAATGGAAGGTTAGCTTTTTCCATGTTCATTCATGACTGGGAAGTATTTTCTGTTACTGATTGTGCATTTTCAAAGTGCTTATGGTATCTGCAATCTACTGGCTTACAGATAGTGCAAATAAGATGTTTGGGATATCCAGCGTAATTTGAGATGAGCTTGAAAATATTTTAGTGGAACAAAAACTAAGACATATATACAATGAGATGCTAATCTGTTGTTAGTTCTTGGCACTGAATGGCTGTTAAGAAAATTACTTATTGACTTATCTTGTTAGTTATAAATGACGTCTCAAGATATTTCCTGAGGTGTTTTGTGGTCTAACTTAACTTTGTCATATGCAGTACATCATCACCATTTATTTTGCTCATTATTATATTGGTACATCTACAGCTGTTCGTAATGTATGAGTGTCACTTCTGTTTTGAGTGTTTCTCTTTTTCATTACCTCCTTTACTGCCTTTCCTTAACTGGTGTATCACATGCTGGCAGATAAGATGCTTCTAGTATTATGTGTTATATGTCAGCTCAGAGAACTGTTGGGATTCAAAACAAGTCTGCCTGGTGATTCGTAAAGGTAAACTCAAATAGTTTGGACATGATGGACATAAAGATGATATTGATTAGGTCAATCTTTGTACAGCAGTGGAGGTTTTTGGGTTAGACAGGATAGTGAGAATATGTTAAGGAGAATATAAAACTTTTATGTTCCCGAGACAAAGTGCAGCTTAGAATAACTGGAGAAAGAAAATTATGGGGCATCCGGTTACCCAGGTTTACCTGGAAATAGCAGTTAAACTTTTGTATGCATGTTATTAGCACAGCATAGGTCATTACGTAATGTGATATTAGAAATTCTTTGTGTGTTTATGTTTTATAGGACTTAAATGACGAGCAAGAAAAGACGACAAAGTCATTTTCTATGGCTGTTGCACGATGTAACCCGATGAAAAATCGTTTTCCAGACGTCATGCCATGTATGTTTCATCTTTGTTTTCTTTAAGAACCTAATATTCTTCTTAATTTGATTAGCAGTTTTTGCACATAAACTAATAGCTTTTTATCATTACTGATCCGCCTAATGGGCCAGTATTGTTCAGCCCGCGGGCGTCTGTCGTTGTCATTGTTGTCTGTCATCATCTGTAACGCTACCATCGGGCGTGCCGGGCGCGTGACCGGTTGACCTCCGCGAGCCGGGCGCATGGGCATTCGGATGGCTGACTCTGCACTGCCTGTATGGTTACGTTTTATTCGGGTGACACTTTGTTTCCATAGTATTAGTTATTTCGTACAATGTCAGATGGCTTGCTCGGTTGTTCTACTGTTGTACTGATGCTTTGTGTGGTCTGTGCAGATGATAACTCACGTGTCATGTTATCTGGTGCATCAAATGACTACATTAATGCAAGTCACCTCAAGGTGATTTCAGTTAACTGGCATTGACATTTTAATTATTCAGAGATGATTGATTAGAAAATAGCTTTGTTAACAGTGTTGTTGCATTTCAAGTTTTTGATTATTTGTCAGTCCAGGGCGTGTATGATGTTATAGGGCATTTTTGTGGCTTTGCCACCCAACAATGTCGGCAGAGTAAAGTAAAAAAAGTAAAGTAAACAGTGCATAGCAGTTTAGCATCAACTTAGCTCTTCACTGTTACGGGAAACTCACATGACATATGGGATCACACATCCGACAGAGGTGAGAATCCCGCCTTTACCCCAAGCCGAAGCTGTCGGTCCACCGCATTCGTCCGTTCGTTTGTTTGTTCATCCAGACAGATCTTGTTACCACGATATCTGATGAACAGATAATGCAATCTCAATGAAACTTACAGGGAATATTCACTAGTCCTTACTGATGACCTGATTAGATTCTGGAGGTCAAAGGTCAAGGTCACAGCAGGCCTTTCAGGTGGCAGAGACATCCATGTTGATGCTGTGCGTCAAAATCCATCTTCTAGTTTCACTGTTCTTTCCTGTTTGAAATTATGAGTACTGTATAATGCATGATCATGAAATGTTACAAAGTTGAAAACGTAATCTTTACAGACAGCTTTTGATGTGCAGTATTGTAGGATGGATGAATACCTGCTGTTAGAAGACTGTATTATGCACTGCTGAGTAATTATGTCGGTTGTAGAATTTGTATACTAGCTGTCCAAACTTTATCGCAGCTCAGTCACCATTACCGGCAACATTTGCCGATTTCTGGCAGATGGTTTATGACGAGGGATGTGAGATCGTCGTTGTCTTGTGCGTGGAACAAGAACCAGGCTGCAAGGTCGCAATAGCTGTACACAGTTGTCATTCGGTTTGTTTAGATGTAATGTTGTTACAGGCGTAAATGTTGTTGCTATAGATATTGATAGTAAAGTGGCACATACTTCACTGTCATTGTTTCACTGCCAAGCCTGCAGCTCTCACGTACGTGCTGTTATTTTTTTGTCTTATAAAGAAGGAAGTGTTTTATGACTGAAAGGATAGCCAGCTGACTACACTTTTTCCAACCATTTTGTGTCCTGGGGCTGCCATTGTCCACACTCAGTATCCCTTAGATGACAAAGCCTTATTAACCAGTTCTGTACTGGATCCATTGCATATATCTCTATTGAAGCATGGATACTAATTGGAAGTTGATAGATAGTTTTGACCAGTACAGTAAATTTTATCAGTTCCTGCCAAAATGAGTTGTGAGTGCTTGACGTATAATGGGTGATGTTTTGATGTTTTTTTGTAGAATCACGTGTATTGGCCAGTTGACAAAGGTCAGAGTGTTGTTCATGGCCAGTTTACCGTAACACTTCAGTCAAGCAAAAATATGCAGACGTGGATTGAACGAATATTGTCGGTTTCTAACAAAGCTGTAAGCTTCTTGTTTCACTAATTAGGTGATGATTAGTTTTATTTGAGTCATTGTAGTCTTTTGTCGTGTTATAATCTAGAAAAATTCTTTCTGTACTTGCTGTATTTTTACTTCTTTTTTAATATGTAGGAACTTTATGTTGCTGCGACTACTTTACTCCATCTTTTAGTTTTTCTCTAAATGTTCTTTCTTACTAGAGTTATTACAGATTGGGCATGGTCCCCTGAAAGGAAACCTTTGGGGACGATAGGAGCGCATTTTGGGAGACCAGGTGTCCCGCCTCTCGCCCAACCAATAGTGTTGAAGTACTGATACTGAGCCAGGAAATTATCCCTTGACTGTTGATCAGCCAGCTGAGAGGATGTCACCAATTGTCCAGTATCAGTACACACGAGATTTTATATTAATGTTTGCTTATTCGCATTCTTGTTTTCTTGCATAATTATGAGAAACATTCTGTTCACAGCAGCAGAAAGTATGAAAGGCAATCAAGCTGCGTTACTGGCTATCAGTTGATGCTATTGCTGATAAGTTTGGAAGTTCATGTTTAATATTCTAGATTATATGTATCTCGATGGTTGCATGTTGAGTTATATATTCTAAGTCGATGTCTTCTTTGCAACTTTGCATAGAGATGAATATTAATATTCATGATGTCTATGCTTTTGTTTGTTTGTTTTTTTTGTGAAAATTTTGCAATTAATTGCCATCGAGATATATAATCTATAGAATATTAAACCTCAAAAATATTGTTTGTTGATTCTGCTGGTTGGTGCCAAAAACCGTCACAGATGTTTGTTTTGTTACAGACTCATCAGTCGAGATCAATTGTACATTTGCAGTTTCAGAGTTGGCCTTCTGCGTAAGTTCATGGAATTCTTAATCACTTTTCTTTCTGCTAATTGCCGCTTCTAGTTGACCAATTCACTGTTGACCAATTTACTGTGCATTCCGTATCATTATGCTGCTAGTATGGCTACAGGAATCATATTTAACTTCTAGAAAATCTCAGTCAAAATCAAGACAACAAGTAAGTGGTGGTCAGCCCACGTAGATCCATTACTATTACAACTTGTTGGCAAGGTCATGTGGTCAAAGTACTGAAGAAAACCCATACCACTTATTTCCAGAACAGGTGGAGAAAGGGAACCATTGTTTACATGGAAAATGGCATTGGACGCTAAAGTGCTTGATGCAACCTTGAGTGAGGGCGTTCTCATTGTTTATTCCTCCATATAGTGAGAATGATTCGTCATATTTCTTAACACAGTAAGTAGGGCGGTAAAAAATTATAATGCGAAATCGCAGTCAAATTGTAGCATACAGTCGTTTTAATTATTGCCTTGCAATGTCATTGTTTTATTACACCACAGTAGGTTGCAAGTTATGAAACAGTCACATAGCCTCCTCATCTAATGTATCTTATTATCAAAGTGCAGTGAAAAAAAAACAAAGTTTCTGTCAAACAGTAAAATCTAAAAGACAAGCGAATCAGCCTAGTCAACGTTGAATGTCACCATTGCCTGCAGAGCCAGTCTGTCATAAGTAAGTAGGCAGAATTAACAAGTGGATGTGCATCACTGGCATATTTTGGGACATGATGCCACGGCCTTGTTCACAAATTATTAGTGGAGAAATTGATAGATTCATATTCAAAAATCACAGTCAGTGAACATAAGGGAGTGATGATTGATGTTATGATGTTTGAGTTTTACAAGGGACGGGGTGGCCCATTTCCTGAAATTCTAAATATGTCACTGACATACATTTGTCTTTGCCGTGGCTTAAAAGGAAAGGCAGTGTGAAAAACTACTTGCTAGCGACTTGTTTACTGTGAAATTTCTCGGGATTTGCTGGTGATTACAGTCAAAAGCACGACATTGGTCATAATATTCATGGTGATCGTGAATTAGTGATTTTCTTACCGTCCTAATAATAGGTCATTTTGATTCGTCCAGTATAGAACTGCAGCCAAGAGCACAGAGCTGAGTATCATAATTTGCAGATAAATATGTTACCATTCAACTCGTGTCATTGAGAATTTCTGCAACATGCTAGAAATTGCGTGACAATATGTTTGATGCATCGTGTGTATTTACAGTGGAATTCCCGAGACGCCTGGCCAGCTAGTTCAGTTTGTTGTTGCCGTACAGAACTTTTATACACAGCAGCGTAGTCTGACAAAGCCGATCATCGTTCATTGCAGGTATCTAACTTTTCCAGTCTGCCATTTGTTGGAGATTTGTTGTGTGTTTCAGTCAGATAATTATCTGACTGATATGTTGTCTAAATAGTTCTGCTTGGTGAACTTCTGTAGCTTTGTGTTACGAATGTTAGATCTTCTGAGATTATTTTAGATGATGATGGTAACTGTTTGGCTTCTGCTACAGGTTGTGTGTCTGTCTGTGTGTGACATTGGTGTATTGTGGGTAAGTGCCTAAACCGATAAAGTTGATTTTTGGTGTGTGACACTGTGGACAGTTACTTTGTATTTGACGAGGTTCCAGATCTGCCCACAAAAAAGGTAGATCCATCCAGGAGGTTAGGTGTTGGACTTCAAATTTTAGCTCTCGCCTCCAGCTTTGAGTACATACGTATTTAGATATATGTGTGCAGTGTATATAAGTGTCTATATGTAAGCTTTAACATGCTCAGCCACCCAACCATGGATGGCACGAGACATTAAAGCCTGAGACGAGGCGTTCAGATTTTGAGACGAAACCGAGACGAGACGGTTGTCGGTCACGAGACGTCACCAAAACGTTAAAATAGGCCTAGAGCTACAAGTTATAGTGATTGCAGTCATAACCTTATTTTCACATCCATTAATAATAATAATAATAATAATGCATACTATTAACTTGTAAGGTGCTATAACATGGAGTCTACTTTCAGCATAAACTCCTTGTTCACTCAAACTCAGAAATAACTGAGACAAGACCGCGACATCAGCCTCCTGAGACGAGACCGAGACGTTGTAATTTTTTCTCGAGACGAGACCGAGACGAGACTTTGGTGCATCTGGAGACTGTCTTGAGACCACATCTCTACACCCAACACTTACTGAGCTCTTGTTCTGTTATGGTTCTGTGCAATAGAGTCAGCTGGCTATTTGTCAGCTTTTCTGGGCGTGCTAAACATTTTGTGTTCTATCATATTGTGTGGTTGTAGCAATGGCGTGGGTCGGACAGGGACGTTCTGCGTCGTGTATGCAGCTATTGATGAAATCAACCAAGGTAATGGCATCATGCAGGTGCCGGAGCTAGTGAGTAGACTGAGACGCCAGCGCCGGTCGTTGGTTCAGTACAAAGAACAGCTTCAGTTCTGCTACGATGCCATTCTCTGCTATGCACAGGATGTTCTGATAAGACGTAAGCCTTACATACCTGTGTTAATAATAGACAGTTGCACACATTCCTGAGCTAAAACTAAGCTTCACCTTATTAAGGCTGCTGAAGTGGTTGATTAAAAATTTTTACTTAATGTCCTGTTGTGCTTTGGCACTGTTTGTTTGTGCGATAGGAATGGCATTCGGCCTGTAAAAATCCTGTGCCACTTGTCCGCAAATGCCCAAAGATTCTGTTCTGGGACAAGTGAAGGAAGGCAATTGGGGGTCTGGGTAATCCACATTCACCTGGAAAAGGGCTGTTAAAATGGAAAGGGTCGTAGTTGTTTCTTGTTAATTTAGCCGATGCCGTCTGGTTAAATTGATGGATTCTCATGCACACAACTGGATTTATTTACCACTGAGGTTTAATTGAGTCACTGTCAGCATCAGAAAAGGAACGTGACTAATTGCTTTTAAAAAGTCGCAGCTCAAAAGATTTCAAATGGTACTGATAACATGACGCATATATTAGACTAAATGCATTCAGTTTTTTAAAGTTATTAGTGGTAATTTGGTTCATTATAAAATTTATAATTAAGAAAAGTTCATGACTAATTACTGATTAAAAACCTTTACTTGTTCTTGGAGGTTTTCATGTCTCTAATTCTTAACAGTATGGAGATAGTGTGTGTAGGTAGCAGTATTACGGAAAAGTCGATCCTGTCTTTCTAATCTGAATGTGCTAGTTGATGTTAGCAAGTGCATATTGGCAGTAAAATTTTATTCCTATAGAATCCTTCAGTTCTTAACTGGGGCTGCAGCTAACACCAGTTATCCTTTAAATGGTTTTGTATGTGAGTCTGATTAGATTCTTAGCAGTCTGTCATCATCGTCATTTATTTGCACAAAACACACTGTAAAAAGACAATAACACGAATGTGCTGGCAACACAATATTGCTCTGATGATAATTTCACATGAAAGTATTTGATACTTTTGCCACCAGACAGCTTGGTGAAGGCATTACGTTTTCGGTCTGTCCGTCCGCTTCGTTCGTCCGTTCATTCGTTCGTCTGTTTGTCAGGACAGATCTTGTTACCACGATATCTCATGGACGGCTTAAGCAATCTCGATGAAACTTATAGCAAATATTCATTAGCCCCTACTGATGACCTGAGTAGATTCTGGAGGTCAAAGGTCAAGGTCACAGCAGGCCGTCAAGGTGGCGAAGGCATCCACGTTGATGCTGGGGTGTCGAAGTCCCATCTTCTGGTTAAAAGACACTCAGAGGGTGAAGATCTCTGCCGAGGCTTTTACATTGTTTTTATTTCCTGTGTTAATGTAGACGGAATCCATACTTCGAAGTCAACGTTTGGCAACAAGACGCCAGCACTTAGTGGTCATGGTCGCATGCCATCAGACGACCTGGTGCTGGGTCTGCCAAACCTGTCTGCAATTCAGTCCAGCGTGTCCAAGATGAATATTCGACCTCTGCGACAACAAACAGATGCTGCTGCATCAGATGCTGGCAGCGGTGAGTCAGCATCAAAGGCCGAGTGTAGTTCCTCGGACAGTATTGATGGCACTTCTCTGTCGTCGGTTGATGCATCTGCTACACAGGCAGGTGAACAAACTGGCTTGTCAGCTTCTGTGACGTCAGTCTCAACCACCTGTGCACC
>Ga0209363_1001326_pt1 | contig 11715 bp, 7 predicted proteins | sample WorMetexBAHAMAS3_FD_187385 | JGI IMG/M metagenome (GOLD analysis project Ga0209363, IMG submission 187385) | Marine gutless worms symbiont microbial communities from Max Planck institute for Marine Microbiology, Germany - Inanidrilus exumae... | ecosystem: Host-associated > Annelida > Digestive... | reverse complement strand
CCCCTTTTGCGTTTAACCCCCCCCCCCGACGGAGGGGTTCCCCTGGGACGATCTCCGTAAAATTCTCAGTGAATGTCAATGGATGGCTAGGGCACCAAACGGCGTAGAAATATTGCCGAAAATTTCAACCCGCTGAGTAGGACGCACGAACGTTACAGACGACGGTGACTGACGACAGACAGATACAGACGACAGACGACAAACGGACGGGCGATAGCATATAGAGAACGTGAGTTCACGTTCGCTAAAAACTACATGTTCAAGTTTCACTAAAGTACTGTATCTATGCATGTTACCTTTGGCCGTGGCTCGGCCCTGTTCTAACGACAGTGCAATAAGTTTTGTACTTCCGGTTTGTAGATTACGTCGTGTTCACAGTTCACACAATGGTGCCAAGTGGCAAGTAAAGCGAATCAAAGACGACTTTAGGTTTCGTCGAGTTCGCCATACAGGGTAATGTGGGCATGTGAATTTCCTGTTTTTTTCCCACCAGATATGGTGAATAAAGTTGAATATATAAAGCTGCTGCCTATACGAATTTTAAAATGTTAACGTACATGCGTTTTTAGCACGTGCGTCAAAGGTTTGCGCTAAAAAGCACATTAAACTAGGCTACAGTGGATCATTGTTGCATTACAATTTCATAATGGTTGCGCTGACGGATAATTCATGTAGAGTTATGCCGGTAAATTTTTGGTAGGTCTTCTTCGCTGACCTTGACCTAGATATTCATCTAGCTCAGGTTCTAAGGTCAAGGTCATAGGTGGAAGTTGGCGATAACAGGAGGAAACGTTGCTAAGTGGTCGTTGCTACCTCGAGTGAGGGTTCAGTAGTCGAACGTTAAATTTAACTTAGAACATGTAATATGCCGTGCGGATGTGTCAAGTTCACCGGCTTTATGATTTCTCTTAATGCTATTAGGCATTTTATAATATCTGAATATGTACTTTTTGTTTCTTAATGTATCTCGTATAGATCTTATTTGAGATAAAAACAGTATTTTGATTTATCCTTGAATTGGATTATTCTGCTTCCAAAAAAGCGTCCGTGGACGGCACCATGTGCAACCGATGGTTCAGCTGTTGTTAATTTGCTATCGTATTACTGTCCGTCTATCTGAGCTTGACTTTCAGTGCCGAGGATGCGACGTACAGGTCTCACGGGATCAGACGGGATGAGGCAAATTTATGGTAATAGAGTGGAGATTGGTCTGGAGGGAATCTGTATAAAACAGAATTTATTTGGAGATGCATAGATAGATTGGGTTGATGCCGTTGTCTGTTGTAGTGCAATGAACACAGTCATGACTAATAGCATAATAAATAACATTTTACTGCATGACAGTGACTTTTAGCCGCACCGGGTACCCGGAAACGTTTATAAAATTCCTTACCCCGGATCCAAATCCGGGTAATGGGTACCCAGTTTTCCGCTACGATTTATCATATACACTGTGTAAAAAACAATACACTTGACTTTTGATCATAACTTCGGCAAATGTAGACCGATTTTCAGATTTTTTACCGACATATTTCCAAGGAAAGTGTTTGTGTAACTGTTGCAGGGCCTTCCACCTCACCTTAACTGTGTTGCTCCACTAGCCTACGTTGTGAAACTTTCAAATCACAAATGCTGCCGATTTCAATGGCGTATTACATGTGAGACCTCATTCAGCTTGCTAGACATGAGGCCATCTTAACAGCTCAGGTCTGAATCCTATGATTATAAAATCTCGAAAACAATGCAGCAGTGCTCAGAAAAGGATCCGTGGTGTCAGGGAATTGATGAAGTGGATGATTGAAGTCTAACATGGGTTGCGGCAGACAGTCATACCAGTAAATGGCGTAAACATCTGCAAGCTTGTATTTGTACCAGAGACGGACGTTTTCAACGCTTGCTTTAACTTTTGGACAATCTATCCGATAGGTTATGCAGTAGGTATTAATAATATTACAAACACTACAGCCACCTTCTGACAGTAATGAACTCGTTTGTTGCATAAACTTCACGGAGTTTGTCATCAAATCATATTCCGAACGTTCTTGCGTTATCTGCATTCCATGGTGCATATGTTGCACATAAATGAAGACAAGTAGCTCAGCTGTCGCTGAAAAACCCGTGCGACGCGCTGCATCGCGACAAACGGCAAAATTTTAAAACAGTCACGTGACCATAACCACGCCCCTTTTGTTGATGATAAGTTATCCTGTTGCTAGAATTGATATAGCCTACCTGCGTACAAAATTTGACGACTTTAGGTTCAGCCGTTCCAGTGATATGATTGGAGCCCCAAAAATTTTTAATGGGTCACAGACAGACAGAAAAAAACAGCAAAATCTGGTTTTGTGCCACCCTTTGAAGACTTAGGGGTAACGTACACGGTTCATCTATGGCTCGTTGTAAAGCACATAGTCGACTTTGTATTAGTGCTAATTGAACTTTTTCCCGCCAGCTTTCACACGGTTGAGGCGCTATGAGCGGATATTGGTCGAAATTGTTGTTATCGAAAGTAGGTGGTCACTTTGAGCGCAAATTTCAGAAGGAATGGGGGTCGCCCACCAACGACAGTTGGCGTCAGGAAACCAGAGTCCTTTGGCTATCACGTGGCGTTGTTTGCGTGATCCTATGTTTAGCCGTTTTGACACAATACTGGCGTGTGACAGGCAGACAGGCAGACAGACAGACAGATAGACAGACAGACGACGACTGCTTATACCCACTGTAGCATAGCGTCGCGGGGGTAAAAATCAAGTGCATTATTTTCATCGTTTTCAGACATTATTCGAAAGTTTTTTCGTCGTACGATTTCCGATGGCATTGCTGCGGCGTGCGCATTAGTACACAATTTGCTCCGCAGCGGGAAAACGTAACGCATTTTAGCTTCTTTACTTACTTACGTACTTTCCATCTCAAGCATGCCTATACATTACGTTTGTACGTCATGTTTTATCTGTCCGTCACATTAATTCTGTACGACTAACATTTTAACGACTGTTCTGTCCGCAATATAAATGCAACAGTACTGACCACTTTTTTCGGGTCTTTTTTCTTCGACTTCCCAAATAGACCCATGTCGTAAGCCCACTGAGCAGCTGATGATGGCTTTAACACTCCTCGCCTGTTTACTATATACCAGGCCTATGCATGCATATACACCGGAGCTCTCACTTCGGCAGTCGCCACGCTCCAGTTGGCATCTCACATGCACGCGGGCTCGATCAACTGCTCAATCTATTATGAGAATGAATGTGTCGCTGACCTGCCTCACCTGGATCATATTTCTAAAGCTCCGTCCACACCAGCAACAATGTCGAAGCAACGTTCGACTTTGTCGAAGCAACATTCGTCTTTGTTTGCCAAAAACTGCAACAATGTCGAACGAGCTTATCGTAAAATTTTGTCCTTTCGACAAAGTCGAACGTTGCTTCGACATCAATGCCGTTTTTGGCAATAATGTCGAACGAGGTTTTCGTGAAATGTCGTCCTTTTGAAGTAGCGTGGTCTGTCTATGTGCGTGTCTGTCTGCTGCTCACGTTCGTGAGCCTTGCAAAAACGGCTGAACCGATCGAGATGCCGTTTTGGGCACTGACTTACGTGGGTCCAAGGATCAGTGTCGGACGAATCCATGCGCACCCGCGAGCGGTGACAAGTCGGCGATGCGGCCTATTTGCGAAATTACTTTGGACACTTGTCAAATATTTGGGACGATTACTTAAGTTATGTTATGAGACTGAGTTATTCTAATTTTCGCTGATATCATGCTCCTTATTATCGGTTCGAAGATGATGGAAATACTGTACGGGGCAAAAAACGGTGTTCACGCGTTCCGCTTGAATTCCGCCAAAAGTGAACGGATTTGGATGAAATTTGGAGCAACGTCAGCACATTGTTGGGGGCTGGCCTTGGCACATTTTCGGCGCGATCCGCTCAGTAGCGACAGTTTGAGAGGCAGCCGAAATTTTGTTGTATCACCTGTCGAGTACGCCGGTGGGAAACGCTCTCTTCGAGCTTATATTGCAGTGTGTCCCCAAATACACTGCAACCCGTTTAGTTTTACGTTTGCTTTGCATATTATTGTAGATTAGTATGTTTCAGTAAGCCTGTGTTTTAATACGATGGTGTAATTAAGTCTACTATTCACAATATATTTTCACAGTAAATAAAGTCAAAACCCCTGCAGTTATTTGAAATGCTGAAATCTGTTCTACGCAGAGTTTACTGTTTTTAAAACGTTCCGCCGGTATGCGTTATGAATAAAATTACATTTTAGAATGCATGGAACCGTCATATGCTAGCCGATGTCCCGGTGTCTGTACGGCCGTTTGTCCGGTACTGTGCCTATATCGAGAAGGCTGAATCCATCATCACGCAATCAAAGCCGCATGGTCGCCATGGGAACCTTCGCCATTTCGTTTCACTAGACTTCGCGATGAAATGGCTTGGACGAGATTGATCTGCGCCCATATTTAAGAATGGCACAAAGCTGTAGCGGTCGGTTGCTAGCTTGCTACAGCTTGCACGCTGGCGCAAGAGCGACAACCGTGCATTGCTGCGTATACCGATTTCATTAAAATGATTCATGTGTGACATTGAAGCATTAAACCTTTTCGCATGCTATTTCTTGCACGTGTTTAATTTCTTTCGACTTTGTAGAAAGGACGAAATTTCCTTCAACATCGTCTGCCAAAAACGGCAACAATGTCGAAGCAACGTTCGACTATGTGGAAAGAATCGTTTGACTTGTAGCATTCGACAATGTTGCTTCGACATTGCTGGTGTGGACGGGGCTTAACGACAACCCTGCATACACGAAGCACGCCAATGATGTAAGCGGACAGTCCATGGGTATGAGCAACGTGTCATCAACTCACTTGACTTCCTTAACCACATACCTGCTGCTTACGCAAGAGTGTGTTCAGAACATCAGTGATCATCACACTTCTTCTGTATAACAAGCAGTAACATCTAACAGAAAACTGTTTACGCTTTCTGCCATTTTGCAGCGCGACGCTATGCTGGCGCGGTATGCTGTCGTCGTGTGTCTGTCTGCCTGTCTGTCTGTTACAAACCGGCACTGTACCAAAAGGGCTGAACGCAGGATCACGCAAAAATGCCACACGATAGCGTAGGAACTCTAGTTTTCTGACGCCAAAGATGTCGGCGAAATTCCGACGGAGTCACCCCCAACGGGGCGCGAAATAGAGGTGGGGTAGATTTAAATCGGTCACATTCGACCAATATCTTGTTATATGTCAGAAACGGTGCAAGATAGGGACATAGTTACTATGAAACGCTACTAGCAACTCGTACGCGCTCTGCCGAATGGCGCTATTTTCAGTGACCTCGAGTGACCCCCTAACTATTCCAAACCACCGCATTTTCGATATTTTGTATCGCCTTTCATATCTTCGTAGTGGGTGGAGATAGACACTGCAAATTTGGTAGATAGGTTGATCGTACTAAGTGTTAGCCGCGGATGACAAATTATCCCTGAAAGGGGCATGAACAGGTCACGTGAACGGTAAACCATTTAAATTTTAGTGGGCATCCACCACATCTCTGGAACGGCTGAAGCTATAGGCCTAATGGTCAAATTTTGTATGCATGTAGATTATGTCAAGTCTCAGCATACTGGTGACAAATGACCCTTAAAAGGAGAGTGATTTGGGTCATGTGGCCCACTTTAAATTTTGGGGCCCCAACGATATATCTGGAACGGAATCGTCAAACTTTGCACACGTGTAGAATGTATCACATCCTAGCCTACAGATGACAAAAAGAAACGTGGTCAGGGTCACGTGACCCTTTTTTAAATTTTGCCACAATCATATCTTTGGAGTCGGTGAAACTAGGCACTTCAAATGTTGTGTGCTGATTGCTAAAGAGGTGTAATAGTGCAGGCATGACATATTACCGCCGAAAGGGATGTGTTCAGGGTCTCGTGACCTCTATAGATTTTGGAAAATAAGTGATAATATCTCGGAAATGGTGCTAAATAGAGACATGGTTGCAATGGAAGTCTAATAGGAAATTGTATGTGGCCTATTGAATGGCACTATTGCCAATGAACTTGAATGACCTTGAAGGTTACTTTTGCTGTTTGAAACCTTTCAAACTCCCATACATCGTGAAACATAACACGAGTTTACTAACATAGCGCGTCGCGCGGTCCGTTGGCGATAGCTGAGCTTATTGTCAGAACGTTATTATTCAGGAAAACATAATGCACGATTATGGTGGTGAAGAATTGTCCCGCATGGATACATACAAACACTAACGCTTGTTGTTATTTCTCGGACACAGAAGCCTGTGAGGATTGGTTCGGTTTTCTCCATGTCCTGTGACGATGACGTGGTTACTTTGAAAACTCCAATATGTAGTCGTTTCGCCTTTCAAGTCTCATCGCTGACTGGCAACGCGTAGGGTCTGCATGTGTGGATATACGACCGTCCCCGAAGACAGACGTACTTGTTTGTAATTTTGAGTGTGTTTGTACGGTTACGGATTACTCCGCCGAGGATAAAGCTAGCGGTTCATCGGCGTCCAAGGCAGGGAATCTCCCATTTTTGTAAACTTTGCTCCCCCAAAAGCCCAAAATCGGACGAATCGACCAGCGCACGGCCCGCACGGGTGCCACGGGCCACACCCACCGGGATGTAAGCATTACCGTAAAGATGCGCCGCCGTAAACGTCACGCTAGAGATGCGCCGTTCGTGAAATCGTGCGGCGTGTGGACGACTGGACGTAGCATTGGAATGCAGGGGCGTGGTCATTGTAACGTGACCTCTTTAATTTTTGGAAAATAAGCGATAATATGTCGAAAACGGTACGAGATAGCCTCATAGTTTCACGAGTAGGCTATAATGAAATGGGCGTGGCCACGTCACGTGACACATTTTAAACTTTAGTCCCCCCCTAAGACATCTCTGGAACGGCTTAAGCTAGAGACTTCAAATTTGGTGTGCATGTTGATCATAGCAAGTCCCTGCCTATGGACGACAAATTGTCTCTGAAAGGGGCGTGGTCACTGTCACGTGATCTCTTTAATTTTTGGAAAATAAACGATAATATCTCGAAAACGGTACGAGATAGCCTCATAGTTTCTATTAAATTTGAATAGGAAGTCGTATGCGCTCTATCGAATGTTTATGTTGCTGATGACCTTGGGTGACCCCTAAAGCACGTTAAGCCACCTCACTTTCTACATTTTGTATTGCCTTATGCATCTTCGTAATTGGCGATCGCAAAAACTACAAATTTGATGTAAAGGTTTAATGTGCAAGTCACAGCTTACAGACGACAAACTGTCCCTGACAGGGCCCATAGGGACGTGGACAGGTCATGTGACCCATTACAAAATTTTGGGGGTTTCAATCATATCACTGGAACGGCTGAACCTAAAGTTGTCAAATTTTGTACACGAGTAGGCTATATCAATTCTGACAACAGGTGACATATCACCAACAAAACGGGCGTGGTTGTGGTCAAGTGGCTGTTTAAAATTTATGCAGTTTGTCGTGATGTAGCGCGTCGAGCGGGTTTGTCAGCGACAGCTGAGCTAGTTGTTAAACTCTGTATTTTCCGGTCAAGCATCTTCCGGTTCTGCATGTTCACCACAATTTGCAGGCTAGAAATGCAGAACCTGCAAATGGATTGAATTGTATTTGAACGTGAGTTATTAATTCTCTGGTCTTGCATTTCAGCGTCCACTTTCCAAGCAGTGAAGCATCGTTCGTTTTTATCGGCGACAGCCGTGCCGCTTATTAATATTGCGGCTTTGCTAGCGCTGTACAGGATGATTGGTGAGCACCGTTGACAAACGCAGCAATCACAAACCGACTTTATTGCATGACCGAGAACAGCCTTGGCATAGTAGCCTGAGGCACATATTTCATCGTTTTATTTTTGTCGTTGTCAGCGATAAACAATTCCTCAGCATTGTCGAATTGGTCGTTAACGAAACTTACGAGCGGATATTTAAAATCGCGCAGAAAGGCCAACCATGCAGCTGAAGATAGACTGAATGGCTATATTATGCGGAATGTTCACAATACAGTATTCGGCTCGAAAAACGCACAATTACATAATTTACTGTTGTTTATCGCCATTTAGGCATGCCGCCGTTTTGACTTTCGCCGTTTTGGTTTTGATTGTACTCCGACATCATCAGTCCACGCCCATTTAAACCGTCAACGTTATGACTACTCACTCGTGAACGGGCGTCGGACGTCGCACAGAATTTGGAGGTTTCTTGTACGGAGCGTACATACCTGGGAAATGACTTTGAATTGATTCCAACAGTAATAAATTAGCCCCGTACGGGATTGGCGGTCGAATCCTACTTACTGCCAACTTCGAAGTCACGTTACACAAAAACTAGGACAAAAAACCAAAATCCGGCCCCGACAGGCTTTAGGTATTGTAACATAATTTAAGAATCCGTGATCATTTGCCAGCCCCCATTATCACTGGGGGAGGAGAGCCTTTGAACATGGCCGACTTTCCGACTTTCAAGGGTTTGTGACCTTGACCGTGACCTTGGATCAGGTCATACTGCATACTACTGCATACCACTCATACTGTATCACTCGTCCACCTCTACCTACATACCAAATTTCATCGAAATCGAAGAAACATTTTGTGGACGGACGAACGGACGGACGGACGGACGGACGTACGGACGGGCGGACGGACATTTGAGACCCACTATATTAGGTCGACTCGGAAGAGTCGACATAAAATGGAAACTAGACATCCCATGTAGTGGGCTCTTTTGGTAGTGAATTTCCGGTGATCTGTAATCATTGCGAAGTTATGGCAGCCTGAAGTCGCAAGACGTTAAACATTTTTGAGAAATTTTTGGGAAAACGACCCTTTACGGTAAGATTTTTTAAAATTTTGTTCCGAAAGTTTTCATCGCGACACTGATCGACGTGTTGTGTTTAAATTTCGTGAAATTTGGCCTAACGGGAAATAGGTGAAATCGTGCGTTATTTACCTGACAAAAACCTGCCTGCCTCTCCAGCTATCGCTACTGCACCCAAAATCTGCCAGGGCCAGCCCCGCGACAATGTACTCAGAGTGCTCCAGATTTCATCCAAACCGGTTCACCTTCGGTGGAGTAATAGCTAAACGCGTGAACACCGCCATAACGCGCCGTAAAGTGAATCCAATATTCGGCTGAAACTTAGCTTCGAGCCGAATAATTAATAAGCACGACGGCTGTCCAGCAAGTTCCCGGAATGTCGCATTTTAGACGGCAGAAGCAAACGTAAAATTTTGAATAAATGATAAGTCATGCTATATGACAAGTGTACTTCACGATCTGCGACACGGCCAAAATGTTGTAAACAAAGGCGGGCGCTCAGCGTGATAAACTTGCGACAGGCGAACTAAGTCGATAACACTTGATACGGTCGACATGCCGTGGCAAAAAAAACAGAAAAATCGGCTAAGTTCAGGGTCTGGGAAAAGGTTCCAGAGCGAAGTATCCAAATTCTGTTATTGCTATGTATAGGATCAGTCGGAGATAGCCTCGACCCATTCACACGTTTCGATAGAAGACCGGCTAGTTACAGACAGACAGACAGACGGACACCGGGCCATACCATACACAGCGCTATGCATATGTGCTGTATATGCGTCGCGCGGTAAAAACGGCTGACGACTGCTGACACATATGTTGTTAATATAGACATGTCAATTAAAGCAGACAACCTAGTTAACATATACGGCACCGGTACGTACACTGTCTAAGGGTTGATATTAACTACACTTGTACAGGAGCTGCGTAATGTGTTGACGTGCCGTGTGCTTGGTCCGTGTCTAGCGCACGACACAGGTTGACGAAGAGATAAAGGGAGTTGATTGCAGACATGGTAAAGCATACTGAAAGGAGCGATCAGTAATTTTAAGAGATGATGTAGGTGGCCGAGCAAGAGTAACGACGGATGAAGAGCGAGTACTACGAGGACGATGAACAGAGATGAGAAGGTATGGAGGTTGGGTAATTGTGAGAACTTGGTAGGTAAGAAAAGGGAGCTTGTATTCGATGCGTTCATTGATTCTGAGCCAGTGGAGAGAGCGACATAGGATGGGAGTGATATGACAGGACTTAGGAGCTTTAACGACAGTACGAGCAAAAGAGTTCTGGATATGCTGCAGACGGGATAATTGAGACTTAGTAGAGTAGAGAGAATTACACTAGTCAAGTTTGGAGTGAACGATAGAGGTAGCAATGGTACAGGTAATTGAAGAATCGAGGTAAAGCCAGATATAGCGAAGCTGACGAATGTGATAGCAACAGGCTTTGGAGAGAGATGTAATTTGGTCAGAGAAGGTAAGATGTTCGTCAAAGATAAAGCCAAGATTTCGAGCAGAGTGGGAGGTGTCAAGTGAAGAGTTGTGTATTTTGGCGAGTTGGTTTTTGAGTCCGATGAGCAAGAATTCGGTCTTAGAGGAGTTAAGAGTAAGAAGATTGGCAGTCATCCAGGAAGAAATCTGTTGAAGAGCTTTTGAAGATGAGAAATGCTTGAGTCAAAGTTGAGTGGGTGAAAAGAGAAGAAGAGCAGAGTGTCATCCGCGTAAAGATGGTTGTTGGGGGAAAGGGAAGAGATCAGAGTGCTGAGAGGGGCCATGTTGATTGGCGACGCTTTTGACATCCGTGAACACGGACCATCGTGTTACCGACCCTAACTGTCGCGATCACCTACAAGACTATGCTATATACAAAACGGATGCGATGAACCCGATGCACCGTATAGTAGCTGCAAGTGGATGAAGCTCTGCTGCATTGTTAAAAGCTTCACTTAAGCCTTAAGGTAAAAAGGTAAAGGCTTCCCATACTGGTTACCAAGCGCTGGGCCCGGAGCTGCCTTAAGCCCCCAATTCGGCCAAAAGACTAGAATATTTTATGCATTCTACGAATCTTTCTTAGTGACTGTCAAACTTTGTTAGGTAACTTGGTCAAACAGTTGGGGTTTCAACTCCGAACACTTTTTCTACAGGGTGGTCCCATAAAAACCGTAGGCCTACATGATACATGATATCGACACAACCCTTAAGGTTAAATGAAAGTTCTTTTTTACCATAACATTCATAAAATTAACTACGCTATAAAGATTTAGAATTTAACATCTTGGCTTATCACGTCCAAACAGCTGCGTTATACTTCCTTTCAGCTAACTAACTGGCAGCTCGCAGTCCTGAACATGCTCAGAACTAATTCCGTTCAGTTCCGTCGTCGCGATATAAACAGGTATTCACGCAATGGGATTAACAGCATAGGCGCAACCACAACCAGCAACCAGGGCTGAAAAGTTGGATATAAGGCTGTGGAAAGGAAGTGCTCTCCAGCATGGTATTCTCCCAAATAGGAGAGAATACATCTACAGCCGACTGTGGGTCTAAGGGAGCGTCGTATAGGCTAGTTCGCCCAGCGGATACGTGCGCAGCGAGACCGCCGAGCAGATTTTAGAGATTCTTTGTTAACATTTGTACTTTCTGTGCTGCAAATTTGAATCTAAACGTCTGTTTTTGTACCAGCTGGTAGAAGACAAAAAGTAACCTTAAAACCTGTGTACTTTTCAGCAACATGGAAGCCAAACAGTTGGGGGAAACATGCAGTGCTGCTCCTGGAGTCTCGCTGGTTGAGGGGACCGAACCCGCGGTCTCCGTGACGGTTGCGCCCATGATTAATATGAATAACTATTACAC
>Ga0209363_1001325_pt1 | contig 11715 bp, 5 predicted proteins | sample WorMetexBAHAMAS3_FD_187385 | JGI IMG/M metagenome (GOLD analysis project Ga0209363, IMG submission 187385) | Marine gutless worms symbiont microbial communities from Max Planck institute for Marine Microbiology, Germany - Inanidrilus exumae... | ecosystem: Host-associated > Annelida > Digestive... | reverse complement strand
AGGCAGGCATGGTGTATTTGCAGGTAAAACTGTGTGATCCATGCCTGAGCGCTTTGAGACATACATAGTATATAAAAGGCGCTATATAAATACGCTTCCTTTCCTTTCCTTTCTTTTCCTTTAAACCGACTAAACTGACAAAAATAAAGCAGAACGCTATCTCTAGCCGCTGCAATACACTGAGGCTATCGGCCTCATGTCGTAGACGTATAGTACCCGGTGGACTTTCCAGTCAGGTGCTGGAGTCCATGCCCCGGCCGCCGTCCCAAGCAGAGCAACTGACCGCGTGGACTCTGGCCTGCTACTTACGACACTCGGACACCGACACAGCATGCACTCATGAAAATGTCCATAGCTCGAATCATGGGTCTTACAACCATCGGCTAGAAAAGTTAATGCGGCTAGCCGACATTTTACCCGGCGGCGGCGGCTGGAGAAAAAATCGGCTTAGCCGGCTAAGCCGATTTTTTATCGGCGGCGGCGGCTAGCCGGTCAAAAAAGTCGGCGACGGCGGCTGACGGCGGCGGCTTATGGGTCTATTCCACGAGGCGATCGACTGTCGACATGACCGGTCTCGCGCCGACAGGTTGCGCCGATAATTGCGTCGTGTAAACTCCATATACAAAATAACACAATAAACACCAGGACTGACACACATTGTGATGTACGTTCACGGAATAATAATACTAACGAGTCAATTCAGTATAATGCATTAATGCGACCATTGTCACGATACACGAATGACAAACATCACGGCGGGCTACAGTATAGGCCTTAGCAGGTGCGCAGTTGGCGATAAACCCGGCCTAACTCGGGGTACGGCCTGCGAGCATATGCCATTAGATTGTGATTTGCCACGGTCACCTGCACTGCGAGACGCGCGTCGCCATCCACTGTCAGGTCTCGTCAGTAATTCGGAACAGAACTCTACGACTACGTGACATCGCACCGCCAGGGTAGCTAGCTAAAGCCCATTATATAGGCCTATTCATGTACTCGACGAGACTGAACTGTAGCAGTTATTGTCCTATAAAATACAGTCGGTTGATTGATTGGTTGGTAAATTATGAAATTGAAATAGTATAATTTGTGTTAGATTTATTTTTTAGAAATTATAGATGATCATATAAGTAGACTTTTAAAATAAAATTTAGTATATTTTGGCTTGGTGTATGATTGAAAATGTTTTTAATGTCAGTAAAGGAGTATGTGCGTTAAAAATGAAAACACAAAATATAGTGCTTGGACAGGCAAAGCACATAGTCGTTGTCAGACGTTGTATATGCAGGTCAAAGTAAACTTTAAAATTAAATTGTTATTAAGTCGAGGGGGCACGTGTCCCAATGGCCAGTGCCCCATCGCTGGCGAGGACAATGACTAAACAGTAAATTGCAGGCACGAGAAAACAAGTGCCGTAGACTGACTGCATGAGGTCTTTGCGACTATTATACCAGTTTAATAACTGTTTTTCACTCTTTCAAAATCAGTTGAATGCTAGCACTAGAGGTCTTATTTGAAGATCAGAAGGCTCCAATTCTTTTTCCACTCGGCCTTCGCATCGTACCGTGATGGGGAGCTTACGACGCTTCTGCGCAGACACCCAGTCGTATCGGAGGGGCAATTCGATTTCCACTTTCCACAAGTTGTGCGAATACTTTAGTTGGGTGCTGAAATGGGAAAATGCAGCTTTTGTTTGCCAAATGTATACGTGGCATTTTTAGAAAGAAATAATAATCTGATGATGTTTTCTTAAGTTATAGTTTAAGAAAGCCCATATATTGCTTTTGAGACACTACAGCGTAATTCTAGTTCACAATGTGATAGTACAGTTCATAGTATAAACCCTTCAACTGTGGGGTACCATTACCATGCCGGCCTCCCAATGGCTTAAATATTTCCTCTGTGCACGAATTACCATGGTTCTTGTGTTCTCGATTTGTCTTCGCTGATCTTTGTAACATGTCACTTTTAACTTTGCTGTCAAGAAGCGATAACGAACGGAGGTCAGTTCGTGCAGTATTGCAATATTATCTGTTGCGACGTAGATGTATAAACAGACAGGCCCTTTTCACTGTGCATTGCAGATAATGTTTCCAGCTACACTGACGGTGTGGATTCAGTGAATGTAGGCCGCTGTTTGAGGACATCCGGTGTGTTTCGTTTGTTACCGGCATGCCAACTGTTCTATGTGCCAGCTTGACGGTGCTATAGATTAATGCCAATCAAACAGGCCGATAATGTTTTCTGTCAGCACTATCTGTCACATCATGTATAAATCATAATCATTTTCATTTTCTCCGAGGCCTGACTGACTGAGAATAAAACTGGACCCAGACATCAGTGTGATTTGACAGCCGTACTGGTCTAGCTGCAAAATTGTAATAACTGCTGAGATAAAATTGCCCCACTGCGATGGTTGGTTGATTGGGAGACTGTCCCCTTTCAGCACAAAATAGGTTATATCTGGGACAAGGATATTTAGTTCAGCCAGGTTAAGGATGGCTAACGATACAGTAACCTTCTGACCTCGTTGCCTTTTTGTTCAGCGACGACACAAAATGGGAAAGGATAGGGGAGGCTCATTTAAGTTATTATGCCAGCGCCTACAACAGGGTGGAAACTAGCCAACCGCCACAAGACCTAATTATCAGTATGATATCTTGGATAATTGCTGTTCATCAGTTCCTATAACATATAAGTGCCTAATGCCTCTCGTTGTATAATATCTTTTTCTGCGTGGGTCTGGCTTTGGAACGCTTTTCTTAGGTAAAACCCAAAAGAAGCACCGGGGAACCTCGCGCCCGCGGTACCAGTACTTCCCCCTCCAACCGCTGCCTCACTCCGAGCAATTGTTGTAACGCCTTCATGCAGCAGACCGAAGGCTGGGGTTCAGCAGTACTAGTGGCGTGGAGTAGCCTCTGCAGAAGCCACATGGTAGCCTACCATCTGAGAGCACGTAGGTGCTGTATGAGGCCTCATCAAGTATGCCATTCACCCCTATTCAAGTCCACATTACGTTTGCAACAAGCATGATTATGTTTACACACATTCTCTGCAAAATCATAGTAGAAAATTAATTAAGATGGTCGTAAAACATCTATGAAGCAGACTTCCCGCAATAGAAGTAAAAGTGCACTAAACCCAATGCAACAGGGCTCTAGCAGAAGAGGGGCCATAAACACGACGAATGCCGCTCCCACTGCAAGATGACAAGACATCATGAGAACCACACAAATCCATTCAAAAACAGTTACTCAGCAGACCATAAAAACGGACAAATATCACGTAGCGTAAATCTGTATTAAGTGTCATCTACAAAACTGCCAAAGCATATGCAGAAATGTAGGCCTAATAGCTAACATCTATAACGCATTCACAGACCATGCGCCTCTGTATCTTTGGACTTCACAGTACTTAACCTATTATGAACACATTACCAAGGTAAATAAACGTGAAACATCGCAAATGAAAATATTATTTATAACTTGCTATCCATAAACACATAATACAATATTACATGCAATATGTATAAATAATAATAATAATAATAATAATAATAGCAATTTTAGAAGCTCCAAATGACTTCACAGCATTTAAAATTACTAATCACCTTAACACTACAAAATTCATACAATTTTATGTAGGAAAACACAAACAACCATTAACATTTATTTAATGAACATAATTACCACTACCTTACCAACTATTTGCTCTGCTATAGCCAACGCAGCGTTTTTCTGTCTGTCCTTGCAGACAAAATGATCCTCAGCTTTAATGTATATGCATTACACAAAGGAAAAGTTGCATAAACTATATGGTATAGTAACATCAAAATGTTGTAAACTTATAAAAAAATTTTTGTAAAGTATATTTTAGTCAAACTTTATATTAATCATCGATATTCAAAACACTACTAGCAATAATTTTAACTGGTAACAGCCTTTGCTTTACATTAGTGCTACTGTTGCAAATATTTTGTTAATTTACACAGCACTTCACAGCTGCGTCTTTGTCCAATTAATGGATCAAGTTGTATTTAAGTATTAGAGGAAATAGTTAAAATTTAATATCATTGTATTTTTAGTTACTTTTATGAGTTATTAACTATTTGGAGTTGACAGAAGGGCGTATATGCCAACTACGAGAGAACTGCAGGAAACAGAATAGAGATCTGTAACTAGTTTTCGCTGATCTGACCAAAACCTTTGACATCCTCAGTCGTGATGGCCTATGGTCCCTATTTGGCAAGCTTGGATGCCAGAACAACATAGTCAACATCACAAAATTATTTCGCAGTGGGATGAATGCCATAATTATTGACATTGGTGTACTTTCTGATCCATTCACAGTTCGACACAGCAACAAGCAAGGCTGCATACTCGCAACACTGTTGTTTAATCTCTTCTATGCTGCCATGCTGATGTCCACCTTCTGTACCTGCGATGCAGGCATCAGTGTAGTGCATCATACAGATGGCGGAGTTTTCAATCTATGGCATCTAAATGCTAGGACCAGTCAACGAACTGCTTGCACGTGCAGACGACTGTGCCGTGGCTGCTCACTCCTTAGAAGACACACAAAGAATCATTAGTTGTTTTTCTGATGATGCGGCATGCTCTGGTCTCAGAATAAACATAAAGAAGATGAACTACTAAAGCAAACCAGATCAGACGCGCAACCCACGCCAAGCAACATGCTTATCAGAGACATCCCACTCACAACTGTTGACAAGTTCTGTTAGTTATCATGACAGTATGGTAACATCAGCGTATCCCTTAATGCAGAAGTCACGGTCCAGAGAATTGTCAAAACAAGCACAGCGTTCGGGCTACTAGAGGCCGACTTTGGTCTGAAAATGGTATCAGCGTTCGTACTATAATCAAGACATGAAACATGGCCCACTTATAAACGACGTACCACCTATAAACGAAGTATAAAAAACATCAACCAATTCCATATGCGCTATCTCCATCAAGTCGCCTGAATAAAATGGCAGGACAAAATTCCCAACACAGATGTTCCGTCTTGCTGTCAGATCACTGGGATCAAGGCCATCATACTTCGTGCTCAAACATCGTACGTATAGATGACAAACGCATCCACAGGTCGTTTTCAACGGTCAACTCAAAGTTAGCGAATGTGGACTGGTCGCTGTTGAAGCGTTATAAGGTCTACAGAAATTCAATACACACACACCAGCAAATTAATCTCTCATTAACGTTAATAGGAAATTAATTCTCATTAATTAATGGGAGTTAATCTCCCATTAACGTTAATGATAGTTTTATTTGCGGTGGAAAAACCGACCCTGTGTTAAATGGGAATCCTTAGCCTGCAGGAACAGAAGCCGCTGGTACCACTTATATATGACGCAGGTGTGCGTCACTATGAGGATTGGTGCATTGGTCAGAGCCTCACGCCGACCACCAGTCATTGCCATCTGTCTGTGCTTACATTTCCGATCTCACTCACGCTGAGAGTTCATCGGTCGATCGACGAGAGACTTCATCATCATTATCATTATCATCATGATTTGGAGTTCATTAAAGCGTGTGAACTTTTGGCGCACCATATTGCTCGGTTTTCTTGCAAGATGTAAAGCGGATGACTACACTTCTTATACCGAAGGCCTAAACACAGAGTTATCATGAGTTACTTTAAAAGCAAATTCAGGGGCGGTTCTAGGAATTTTCATTTGGGTAGGCCAGTCAAAGGGCAAGCAATTTTTGGGTAGGCCTACAGGAGTGGTTTACGAGGGCAGAATTTCCTTCGGGTAGGGCAGGCACGAGTTTGGGTAGGCCACAGCCTACCCAGCCTAATAGCTCGAAACGCCTCTGAGCAAATTAAATGAATGTCTGATATGTGCTGCAAACTGAAATACACCTGCTTTCTCCACATTCATAAGCAGAATACATTACCAACACAAGCACAGTACCTTAACGGAAATAACATAATACTAATAATAATAATAATAAGTACAAAACATAACATAATATGTCAGTCCTCCTTACTGTCGGGCCATAATGTACGCTGGCTATGTCACATGCTGCCCCCTGGTGAGTCACGATCAGTATGCCGACGGGACAGACACACAGACGGATGCCAGGCCATTACATTATGCTTTCCACTAGATGCAGCCAGCGTAATAATCTACTAATGACAATAAGGGCATCGAGGCTGTACAACAAAACCTACTGTAATTCTTTACAAAGGTTCTCTTTCAGGGAGGTAGCCCAACACCGAATAACTCCACAAAAAGGCTCAATGAACAAAAACTGAGCGTGTAAAATTCGTCGTTATAATCACGTAGTCAGCTGGGACTGTTGCATTACCCCAGAATGACCTCGATGGACAGCACATTTCCACAGATCAGAAGGAGGAGGCTTCGTTGTCATCAGATCTGATCCGGCCACTTGTTTCATGGCTGGCCTGGCAGACGTTTCCACATGCATTCAGCGAGTTATACGAGTGAACTATCATCCTGCTTTCAAACTGTGTGGCGTGCAGTTTTGGTATCATCAAGCCTGGCTATGCATCCAAACAGGGCATTGCATCGTTTGATATGAGGTCCAGGAGTGCAGACAGGCTTCCGAGGTTTTAGTGCCTGTTGTAAGCAGGGTCCACATCTCTGACTCATATAACAGTACAGGGAGCACGAGTGTTTGATATACGCGAAGTTATGTTGGTAGTGATAGGCGACGAGTCACACCACATAGAAAGTTAACAATGAAAATATTTATTTACAGCAGACAAGCATATCCCACAGACGTCAGCCGACAATTTTACAAACTACAGTAAATCAAATATCACACAAAACTAATTGTGACAACACAATTAACCAGATTTTATAACCGTGCATAACACACAGATAATTCGAATATTCTGTGGTGTACGTTTTTGGAACAGCATAATATTACAGCAGCAACTCTGTCCCATGCTGCTGCATATGAACGTCTAGTTAGTGGCTGGTCGTGATATCCAAAGTACAATAATATAATAGTTGTATAATTCAACATTACACCACAACAGTGTAATTCAACATACAAATATATAACTAGAAGGCTGTATTGTGGAATGACACAATACAGTATTCGCTCGAAGCGGTCCGCTATCCGTGCATAAGCTGTTTACTTCCTGCATTCGACGATGCCTAGTGTCACGTGCCGGCGACTGAGTGATTTCAGCGTCATCTGCCAGGTTACTTATTTTCAGTTTCCAACTCAGTCTGCTTATCTTCCATATATCGGTCGCCAGGCCGCATCAGCGCTGTGGCGTGATATTGGTTTTGATACGCAATATCGAACATCAGACGCTGCCAAAAATTTGATTAGGTACCATTCTTGTGCGGAACGTACAGATACCGTAGAGGGTCAGTTCGGTTGTGAATTTCTAGCGATCTGTAATCACTGCGCAGTTATGACGGCCTGAAGTCGCATAACCTGGAAATTTTGTGAGCAATTTTTATGTTTTTAAAAATAACAACCCCTTACAGTAAAATTTTCAAAATTCTGTTCCAAAATATTTCACTGCCTCAGCAATCAACGTTGCTGTGTTAAAACTTAGTGAAATTTATCCGATGTGAAATCGGCGAAAATCATGCATTATTTACCTGACAAACAAAAAAAAACCAGTTGCCTCTCTGTTGCCTCTCAAACTGTCGCTACTGGGGAAATAGCGCCCAAAATCTGCTAGAGCCAGGCTCCAACAATGTGCTCACAGTGCTCCAGATTTCATCCAAATCGGTTCACTTTTGGCGGAGTTATAGCTAAACACGTGAAAACCGTTTTTTGCCCTATAGAGTATTTCCATATTTCAACTGAAGCTTCGGGCGAATAATAAGATGTAATGACAAAGAAACAAACACTACTGACAGAACACAAATAGTCATCTCATTCCCTAGAAGCAAAATGCAACAGTTTGTTATAGTTCATCATCTGGCTCGTGGTTGTGATGGTTTTCTGAACTCCGTGACGTCTCCCCCTCATCTGCCACTACCACAACAGCACAAACAAAGCATGCATCAATAGACAAACTGCTGAAAATGTGACAGTGCATTTAATAAAAACGCACTTGAAATCACTCACCAATTAAACAAGAAGCTGCGCTATCGCCGAGGGACCGCGCAATGCGCTATGTTTGTAAGTTCGTGCTGTGTTCACGAGGTATGGGAGTTAAAAGGTTTCAAACAGCAAAAGTGACCCACAAGGTCATTAAACGGCATTGGCAATGGTGCCATTCAACGGGCCACATACGATTTCCTATTAGTCTTCCACTGCAACCGGTTTGTCTATCTTGCACCATTTCCAAGATTGGTCTTGTACTCATTTCCCAAAATTTAAAGAGGTCATGTGACTCTGGGAGTAGTATCTCACACATGCACTAGTACTCTTGTGTATCAATCAGCACATAAAATTTGAAGTGCCTAGCTTTACCAATTAAAAAGATATGATTAGGGGCAAAATTTTAACAATGGGTAACGTGAACCTGACCATGCCAGGCGATAGCCTGTCAATGCAAGACTAGCATTACATATATTCTACATACACACAAAATTTGGTGACTCTCGCTTCAGCCATTCAGGAGATATGATTCTGTGTATCAAAACTAAAAGTGGGTCATTTGACCCTGACCACGCCCCTTTTAGGGTTGGTTTGTCATCATAAGACAAGGATTTGATACTCTACCTGTGTGAAAAATTTGATTCTAGCTTTAGCTGTTCTACAGATACCACTGGGGATGCATAAATTAAAAGTGGGTCACGTGACCCTGACCACGCCCCTTTTACGGTTAATTTGTCATTCTTAGGCTGGGACTTGACGTACCCTATCTGTATACAAAATATGATCACTCTAGCTACAGCCGTTCCAGAGACATGGTTAGTGCCCACCAAAATTTAAATGGTTCATATGACCTGAACACGCCACTTTCAAGCAGGGCTTACCATCCTTGGGCTAGCACATGCTACAATCAACCTATACATCAAATATGAAGTCTCTATCTCCAGCCACTACAACAACACGAAAGGCGATACAAAATATCGAAAATGGGATGGTTTGGGGTAGTTAGGGGTCATGCAAGGTCACTGGAAACAGCGCCATTCGACAGAGTGCATACAAGTTACTATTAGCGTTGCATAGTAACTATGAACCTATCTTGCACCACTTTTCACCGCACGACGCTATGCCAGTGCAGTATATGCTGTCGTCGTGTGTCTGTCCGTCTGTCTCTCACAGGGTGGAACTGTACCAAAATGGTTAAATGTAGGATCACACAAACAACAAACAACGCCATACAATAGCCCAGGTACTCTGGAATTTCGCCGAGATTTTTGGCATCCCTGGGCTATCGTATGGCGTTGTTTGCGTGATGCTACATTTAGCCATTTTGGTACAATACTGGCGTGTGATGGCAGACAGACGGACACACGTCGACAGTATATATCACGCTAGCATAGCATTGCATGGTAAAAACTACCTGATTTTCAGCACGTAAATGATATTAAGTTTACAGTATATGAATGGCATGATTTCATGATTGATTCATAAATGTGGGATCTCAAACCAATGACACCATTTGTTGCCTGAATAACTGATTGACTGAGTTAAGGTGACTGAGTTAAGGTTTTCTGACCCACCCACCACAAAATAAGTCATTACAGAGATGTTCTTTCCAGCCACTCCCTTGGCTTAGTACTGAAGAACTAAATCTAACACTACAAAACCAAACATGCACCTATGAAGAAAATATACTATAACACAAAATAAAAACGAAAACTAAAGCCAGGTTTGGTCACCTCTTATGACCTCTGGCCTTGAAACGTAATGGGTCTATTCTTATGAAAGTAAATAAGTAAGGAAGTAAGCAAATAAAAAGTAAGTAAAACAATTTACACGGTACTGGAATCGACAAATGAAACACAGTGTATTACGGTTCTGGAGCCTGTATAAGGCATTTTGCCTGAAAAAGTTGTCATAACTTACCATTTTCTAAGATGTCCCGATCAAGATCATCTTTCACATTTGTAGCTGTGTCATCTGTAAATTCTTCTGTAAAATAGTTTTAAAAAACAAGTGGCAATAAATTAACTTTCCAGAATAAAATGCATTCTAAATCATAAACAATCTTGAGCAGACAGATCATGATTAAGCATACGATGTGCAGCCTTTCGTCAAAATTCTTCAACCACTTGCTAATATTAATGAGGCATCCCCTGAAAATAACTGCCCTAAGTCCATTGCATTGACACTGTTGCGCAAAAGAAACCACTACAATTATAACCGAGGATTATCTTTTATGAACTCGAGAACCAAGTAACTCCAGTAAAGAGAACTACTTAGACAAAAACGAAGTGCACGTGTGTCAGTAACTGATGACTGGTTAAACCGTTTTGATACAGCACACCAGTGTGACAACAGACAGATGGATAAACACATAGACACATCATCACATATGTAAAATTCTATAAACCTCTGCATTAAACAACCAACAGAAATGACACGTACCATTCGATGTCTTTGTCTCATTGCTACCATTGTCTGTAGTATTTGATTCTTTTGTCGACTTTGGCTTCGTCTTTGGTCGATACGACCTCATCTTGTTCACAAGGTATTTTACCTCACGATCAAGAGCAGCAATCTTCATGGCAACATCTTCCAGTGTGAACTTTGGCTTCTCTGTTAATGGGGTTTTGGCTTGCAATGCCTGCATCGTCTTGTTCCACTCCTGTAACAGCCACACACACTAAGATCAAGAATCTCGGTTTTTATTTTGCCAGCAAATTTTCACATTCACTACAGGTTCAGCTGATTCTACTACGACTACCTTAGGATACCACTGTTAACTGCTGGAGCATGACTTTTACAGGCCTAATCAACAATACCAAAACACTGTTGGGAAGTGTTGTTACACAGCCTATATTAATGGCACCAGCAACATTAATGTCTGCATTAATGTTCAGTTACCAACATCACAAATTTCATAAAGAAACACAGCAAGTCCTTGAAGCCAAAATAATTGTCTAAAAATGATCATATGGCCTGTACGCAAGCACATTAAGTTAGAGATTACAATTTGTAAACATTCAGGAACTTAAGTACACGTACCAACAGTAATCTCCTAGGAACAAAGCTATAGTACGTAAACTGTCAATAAGCTGCATCCAACGATATTTCACTTAAACAAAAGTAAAGCCAAATGATTTTGTTGACTTGAATCAAAATTTAAAGTAATATTCATGTGCTTACAATAAGCAAAACTTACAGCTGTTTACCAGTAGTATTTAGTAATCTTATATAGCTTAATTATAACAGGTTTGCTTGTTGTTTATTGTGACACAACAACATACAAAATATATTCATTCCGCTATGCATTCTCTCTCTCTCTCACATTCTCAATTTTGACAACATGTCGATGACTTTCAGCTTAACAGTCCCTTCTGAACACTAAGTAACAGAAAAAGCAAAAGAAAAGTACAATTTTAAGTAAAACTGGATAAAAGCAAAATGTCACTAAATGAATTCTTGACTGAAAACAAAAAAATACGTTCTGTGGAACATGGTATCTGCCCCATAGCCGAGTTCACAAGTCCATGTCTGCATTGTGCGCATAGTAACAGAATACCATATCCTCTATTCTGTTGATGTCGTGATGTACATCTGTTGCTTAAAAATATTAAGTAAATACTGAAAAGTCACTAGGTTGTTCAAACCGTTGAAC
>Ga0209363_1001324_pt1 | contig 11717 bp, 4 predicted proteins | sample WorMetexBAHAMAS3_FD_187385 | JGI IMG/M metagenome (GOLD analysis project Ga0209363, IMG submission 187385) | Marine gutless worms symbiont microbial communities from Max Planck institute for Marine Microbiology, Germany - Inanidrilus exumae... | ecosystem: Host-associated > Annelida > Digestive... | reverse complement strand
AAATGAACCACTAGCATCCGATGCGGTCATCATGTTTCCAACTGCCGGACCAACCATGGGTCCAGCAGCGAAATGGACGAGCCCCAAGGCACCAGGCTGACCAACGGCATTAGCACCGGACGAATGCACAGCAGTGCCGTAACCGAACTCACCTGGAGGCTGGAATTGTAGGAATCCATGACCAACAAGTGGATTTGGTGTAAATGCAATGTTCTGTGGCAGGAGAAAGGACGCTTGAGGAACTCTGGGTATGAGAACCACTGGTGTCGAAGTAGGAACAGGTATCTGTTCGGGGTGAACATCAGCAGGTGTTTTCTCATCACACGCAGCACTTGGTTTTGGTGCAGTCACAGTGTCTGGCTGCAAATCAGCAGCAGCAGCCTCATCTGGTGCAGAAATCATCGGTTCACCTGCGTCATTACTCTCTGAGCCATCGCCACCCGATTCAACGGAATTACAGTTGGACATGACGGAGGCAGGCGTGCTCGTTTGGGTGCCAGTTGTACACAGAACGTCACCCAAGTCAGTGCCGGCGATTGAAACGTCACAATCCTGCGTGCTCTCGTCGTCATCGACAACCTGACTATCGGAGAACAGCTGTGCAGTATTAACATCAGACACTGAAGTACTCAAAGCTGTGTTACCACTGTGACATGTCGACTCCCCATCCACAGCATCAGCATCACTGGTAGCAATCGATTCCACTGCACTTGTAGAGGAACTGGCTGCAACACTGACTGCATGAGACATACTACTGCTCAGTCGGACTGCAGATGACGAACTAATGACTGATGGCTGCACTGATGGCAAAGGCAGTGGATGTATGCAGTATGCAGATGGCACCACGCTGGCAGCTGGCAGAACCTGTGTCAGAACACTCGTTACTGTCGTGGCAGAAGAAGTGGTTGGCAACTGCGGCTTAGCTTGCGTGCATCTATCCTCATCAAGCAAGCAAAGTGAACTATTAGTCTGCCCGCCAACATTCGGTGAATCACTGTTAAATACGACGTCGTCACACTGCTCGGAATTTGCCAGCATCGTAGCAGTTGCAGTAACAACGGCATCAGCTGCTCCAGACCTGCGTCGGCGCGGTACGGAATCTGCCTGACTGAAGATCAATGATGTTGCCATGGCAAGTGAATTCTGAGTTGTCTCCAACCCTGACACCATGTTCTGAACTAGGCGTATCGGCGACTCATCTTTTGCAGTTTCGCTGGCCGAATTAGGCACTACTTCACCAGCTGGCAACCACCCAGAACTTGCCTCAACACTGCTAAGAGCAGGTGCCAGCACATCGTTCAAGCTTGGCTGAACACCTGGCACTTGCTGGCCTTGTGAACAGTCAAACTGGCTTTGATGAGGATTCATTCCAAATGACGATTTACTGACAGGCGTACAACTCATAGGGTGACTGGAATATGGAGACCACTGGTAATACTGGCCTAACTGCTGAGGTCTTGTATATATCCAGCTTGCTGTGCAGGACAAACTGGCTGACATCGGTGCTGTAATGTGTGAATGATTCGAAACAATCCTTCTGGTGGTAGATGCGGCAATGTATGGTAAGCTGCCATCACAACTCAGTGCAGGAGAGACACTAGCTGATGAGACAACACGGAAACTGTTAGCAGAGACATTGCAATCTGCAGTGCTCATTTGCATCGAGGAAACAGAGACATTTGCAGTCATGTCAACCAATCTGCTGCCGAACTCTGATGCAGCAAGAACGAAACTGCTGCTGGCTGTTGTCACACCACTATTCATGCTGGATATGAAAGGAGCAGAAGGAGTCGACAAATTCTGCATCGTTCTTGCAACCACCTGCTGTGATGTGGATGCAGATGCAGTCAGCATAGTCCACATGCCTGTAGATGGATGCATACCAGCGGCACTGCATGATGCCGCTTCTTTCTGCAGACGCTCGCGCTGTTCCTGAATGATCTGACGGACGTCGATGTTGGGACATGGCACAGATCGATCCAGGATGCTGCTATACGACTCTTTCTGCTGAGCACGTGACCTTTTCTTTGACTTTGTTGACACTGGCGCACGCACAGGTTCCTGGACATCAGAAAGTGCTGGCGGCAATTCGACTGGTTGATGCTCGGCAGTATTGGAAACTACCGGAGGAGGCAGGCCATACATGCTTCCAGCCTGCCGTGACAACTGCATGTTTCCACTCCATGATGAACCAGCCGCGTGCACTGGATGTCTGTCATATACGGCATAGCCTGACGTCACAGAGGGCCCTTGGTGAGATGCAAACGTTACCATTTGACGATATGACAGAGACATTCTGGCTTGAAAATCGGTTGATGGATGATAACATGGTGCATTCGGATGATCCATCATCCTTGGAGGCTGGACAATCAGCGGATTGTAAACAGACGTTGACACACTGCCATAATGCATGTGCGGTGGACCAGAACTATGCTTTTCACTAGAAGATGTGGTACTTGGTCCAACATAGCAACTGCTGAGAGACTGGAGAGTACCTGAAGCAGTCGTGCTACTCACGGTACTGACACTGGTGACTGAAGAATTCACCGCGTTGCTGCCAAATGTATAGGTACTGGCAGGTATGTTGAGACTTGCCTGAGAGGTTTGACTATGCACAGCTAACTCAGACGAGGACTTTGTCTCACCAACCGATGTCATCACTACAACGAAGTATATATGCAGGATATAGCAAATTATAAAAAACATGTTTCTCATCAGATGATAGATCATGGTCTAACTAAATACAGTAAATGGGTGAGTAAGTTAACATGGTTTAACATGCTGTCTACAGTGTTTCACTCTATCCACGTTGCAGTATAGCCCCAACCCTAACCCAGTGAATAGATTCTTAACGGTCCCATCAGCATAAAGCAGGATAATCGGTACCAAACTCTAACCCAGACAAAACGCAACACAGATACAATGGAACAATGGAGACAGAATGGACTGTAACAACACAAAATAGATCATTTCGTACAAGTCTTTCCAGGCACTGCATTGATACTAACGACCAACCTCACAATAAAACAAGATAAAATACATACACAAATTCAAACCTAACACAAAATTCAGATGTTATTAACTACCAAGTTAAGAAAAAAGACAAAAGCATAAAAGTTTGAAGTCGACACAATTACTGGTTTCCATTTAATTATGCTTAAAGATCACTATTTTCTGCACAATGCAAGGTCATGCTATTACATGGAACATGTCCCCAGATCTTTCCAACTCCCTGCACGATCTGTCTAACAGATATGCCTGGAATTTCCTAAAATTAGATTCCTTTTCAATTTTACTCCCATAAGGACAGCTGAAGCTACAGTGTGCATCCAAGTGATATCTGTATCGTTTCTGGCTCGTTTTTATAGTTTTCCACTGAGTTGTGTCAGAAGATGAAAACTGGGGTGACCATCAAATGACCATGGAGGCCTGAGGCTTATGAAAATTTCAGCTATTTTTTAAACTCTTAGGCAAACTGTACCAAAACAGCTGGACTGATCAAACTGGTTTCTGGGACCGGACTACAGTCAACAGAATAACATTACACACAAAGAAAGTCTACCCTGCCAAGTTAAGCATGACTAAGGATAATTTAATTTTTGTAACTGCATCTGAAGCCTGGGACTGTCATTTATCTGCTTTTCGTTAGATGACTGGCATTGTCAATAGTCTGATAGTCAAAGTACATGTATATGTTGACCACACTGAACATCAGACTTTATCACTGGCCCGCCTACACATAGCGTATGGGGGCCAGACTAGTAACGGTCGCTGGCATCTGTCATCTGTCACAATTGCATATGCAATGTAAATCACCAGGGGGTAGCGGGCCAGTAGTGTTACATCCCGTTAGGACGACCCCTTGTTTATGTTTATATTAGAAATTGGCATTCATTATCATAGGAGGATACTGATGATCCCTGAATGTCCTGCTCATGTTGCAGAACTAATTCTTGGCTGTTTGCTATATAGTTTGATTGCCAGATAACCTGACGCCTTTCAACAGTACTGAATATCTTATGCAGATGCTAAAAGTGATTTGTAATTTAGACATAAAATGTCGATTCTTAACAAGTGCATTTGCATGCAAATAAGCAAAAAAACGTTGCCATTGTTTACCGATAGATTCTGCTGCATGTGGCAGTGATTCAGGAAGTCGAGGTGAGGCAGCAGCATCATGCTTGGTAAACCGGAATCCAGTTGACTGTTGAAATGTTGCCATGGCAATAATCTTCCGTCGATGATTGCAGAGGCTATTTGATCGGTCCGAGACGGCATGTATATCATCAGCAGTCAGGTGCTTGGACTGCTTTTGTTGAGCATCGAACACAAATGTCTTTCTGACAAGCAGCGGACACTGCAGACCACACTTACATGTCCCTTCCTTTAGCAGGTACTGCTGAACTTCGTCATGCGATCGCAGACAAACATCTGATGGACTGTCACAAACCACATGCACTTACATACATATATGTTTTTAGTTTTTCCTTATTACCTCCCCAACCAAAGGTGATGGGAGGTTATGTTTCTGCCCACGTCATACACATATATACATATACAGGTATGTTAACAATTTCCTGGCGCCAATTCAAGTCCAATTTTTAACAAACTTGGTCAGTCATACCCTTGGCCAAACGGGACGATGTGATTACATTTTGGAAGGTCAAAAGTCAAGGTTGAGGTCATGAGGTATGCGCACTACTGAGCCCTTCTTGTTTTTTCGTTTCTGTGCCGTGCGCTAGACTAAGCTGGCAATATTGTCAGCTTTTTAGCGCACGTAAATATATCTTAACGTATTGTAGATCTGACATTTTAAAACTCAATGAAGTGTAATGCCTGATATGGTTTATATTCCACCAGTACAAAGATGAGTAACAGCAACAGTAAGACGCTGACAATGTGCAAAGATGCAGGCATTTGAATTTGGTAATGACCAACAACCACTTGTTAGACCGATGTTACACCTACAATTTTATCGCGCAACTTTGTCGTGTGACAAAATCGCAAGTGTGACATGGCACGTTGCACAACTCTTTAACAGTCGTGCAACTCCTGTTCTGAATTGAGTAGCACTCTAGTCTGTGCAACTTCATTGCAAAAATGCGGTGAAGAAGTTGCATGACAAAATCGTGCGATAAAATTGCACATGTGACATCGGTTTTAACTTTTACATCTAATTTTTAAAATGTATCTATCTCTTGTGTTTTGTAAAGAGAATTCGATCTAGATACGAGCTATTCCACGTTATGGTCAACCCATCACCTCAAAATTCAAACTGACGTAGGACATTCAGTCAAGGTATTATTTAAAACTAGACACTTTGCTGAGCCGGAAACTGAACTCAGTTTTACAAATAATCAGTTGGTCTTCAAATGCCACACAGTACAGTAGGCACAAAAATTTAGTACATAAATTTAGCAAAATTGAGTCTGTTGAAAACCCTTCACTGTACACTAAATTTTTGGTATTTTTGTAGCTGCTACTTTTATTTTTTCTAGATTTTACATATATCAGTATATATATAAAAACATTTTCTGATAATATTGACAAGTGTGGGAGTAAATTTGATTCTTTGATATTGAAACTTGCATGTCCCATCCGTTACATGCGTCATGTGTGCACTCTGCTAACTGACGACTTGGCTCAGACAGTGGCTTGCAGTATCGTCACTTCCAGATTGCACTACTGTTAACGCCATGCTCTATGGTACACCGGCCGCGACTTTCGACATACTGCAGCGGGCTCAGAACAACTTAGCCAGAGTGGTCTGCCAGCGAGAAGGTCGAACTGACGCCAGACCAATTCTGAGGTCGCTCCACTGGCTGCCAGTCAAGCATCGAGTGACGTACAAAATGGCATCACTGACGTTCAAGACAATATCTTCCTCAACGCCAGAGTACTTGAGCGACCTGATCCAGACGGCTGTTCCAGTTCGTCCTCTGCAGTCATCTGACGCCCCGCTGCCGACTGTCCCAAGAACGCGAAGCGAGCTTGCTTGCTGGGCATTTTCGGTCGCGGCCCCGCTCACCTGGAACTCACGACCATCTGACATTAGATCCTGCCGTACCGTGGATACTTTCAAACGACACCTCATAAGTTCACAAGTTCATACAGTTCAACGCTTACAGTTATAAAAACATAAACAGCGTGTTACAAAATGTCACACACAATGTAAAAACGAATAAAAACGGCCTATGATGAAAAACTGGAATAACATTGTTGGAATAAACACGTTTTAAGGTGCCGTTTGAAAGTGTCTGTGTTGGACTGTTCTTGAATGTATGATGGCAGACTGTTCCAGGCAGCCGGGCAGGCGAAGGCGAAGCAACACTTGCCTAGCTTGAGCCGAGTTCTCGGCTGCTCGTAGCGGAGACTGCTGGCAGACCGAAGTCGTGTGCGTCGGATGATGTTGGCTGTGGCGGTGATGCTGTCAGCTAGGTATACTGGGGCCCAATCATTATGGACGAGATGCATAAGTAAGCAGAGTTTGTAGGTGATCCTTTGTTGTACGGGCAGCCAGTGCAGATCATGCAGAGCATTGCTGACGTGGTCACAAGGTCCGAGCTGGGCAACGATTCTTGCCTCCGCGTTCTGTGCACGCTGTAGTGGTGCAATCGTAGTCTTAGGGAGACCGGCGAGTATTGCGTTGCAATAATCAAGTCTGCTCAATACAAACGCGGAGACGAGAGTAGTGGCGACGCCTGGTCCGAGCAGTTTGCAGACTTGCATGAGACGACGGATGTGGTAGAAGCACAGACTCGCGACTTTGTTGACATGACGCTGTGACGTCAGCTCACTGTCCAGTGTTACTCCAAGGTCACGAACTGAGTCCACCCTGTGAGTGACGTTCCCATCAATCAATGGTGATAGATCTGCTGTCGCTATCTTCTGTAGGTTGGCACGGGACCCAAACCATATTAGTTCCGTTTTCGCAGGATTCAACTGAAGGCGTCTCGAACTGCACCACAGATGTATCGCTGCAGCGCAGCTCCGCAAACGGTTGACTGTGGTCTGGATTGTTAAGGTCGGTGTCGATCCAAGAAGTTGCGTGTCATCGGCATATAAATGATAGCTCAGCTGATGATTGGTGATCAGATCGGTTAGGTCCTCCGTGTATTGACTGAACTTTTGAGGGCCCAAGACTGATCCTTGAGGTACGCTGTAGTCAGCTACATGAGGGCCATCATGACCCATCTGTTCAGACAGTCTTAACCTGATGCCACCAGCGCCTCAGTATCTTCGGACTTTAAGGCGCTATACAAATCCTATTTTATCATTATTTATCATTAACCAAAAAGGCCATAACATTACAGGTGACATGGACGAACAATAATAAAACTGTTCTGGTTTTTCTTTTAGATTGGTGGGAGGAACAACACGATGTCAAATGGATGGCATTTTTTACATTTCTGAGGATAACAAACAGGACATTATAAGGTAACAGACGGGATAAAAAAGTAACGGACGGGATACCATGTTAATTGTAAAATAATTTCCACTACTAATGACCGAATCGTCATTAGTTGCTTACTGTCAAGTACAACACGTGACATTAATGCAAAACTGTCATTAAAAATAGTCATATGTGTCAGCTGTCATGCTTAAAACCCAAAAGGTATGATGGAACAAAACTGCCTGATCAACACATCATCATGCTGAAATTATCAACTACCAGGTACATTCCCTATTATTTTACAGGCCATTTATAAATCTAAATAGTTGCATGGATGCACTTCTATCAGACACAAAAACAAGCATATCTTAATGAGCTCTTAATGAGCCATTCCATGATAACTGATAACTAGGCAGAATATCAGAAATCTGACCCGATCAAATTTACATATTATGCCCTAGTTTAAGAATCTGTGGTCAGTTGCCAGCTACCATTGTAAACAGCGGAGGAGATAGCTTTTGAAAAAGGCCGGATTTCCAACTTTGAAGAGCTCGTGACCTTGACCTTGACCTTGACCGTGGATCACTCGTCGACCTCTACATACATGCCAAATTTCATTGAAATCTAATAAACTTTTTGTGGATGGACGGACATACATACACGCATGTACGTACATACGTGCGAATGGACAGGTCAACTCTGTCGAAGAGTCGACCTAATAAAGGGAGGCAACAAATATAAGTCTTTTGTAATATGTATGTAGTAATACAGCTACACATCATCTTCCTCACTATTTACAACAGTTAACACATTCTTAGACTGTATTGCCTGCACACGGTGCAAAGGTGCGGTCTGTTGCTACAAATGATACACACAGCATGGTCTGTGTGTCTGGCATATGGATGAGCTGTGGCAAATAGCTGAGCCAATGACAGACAGACAGATAAACAAACTCCAACAATCATGCTACATCCACACTTTCACACTTTGTGGAGGCAACGAGCAATCTACCGATTCAACACAAAGTGAGTAAAAACAAATTTAAACTTTCTAACCTGTAGTACACAACAGTGTCTTTGTTAACATGTCGTCTCCAGCCGTACGGAACCACAACTGCAGCTTGTTCAGAACCACTGGATGTAACAGTGCATACATCAGCTGACTCCATGCCAGGCATAAGCTTCACGGGAGAGACCGTGTGAACGATACTGGATGAAGAGTGTAAACTTTCAACTGCAGTACATTTAACAGCATCAGCACAGGTCACAACAGCAATGTCACTGCAGAAGTCACCAGTATCAAATGGAAGGTTTGTCTTTTTCTTTTTTGTTCTTGTAGTTGCTTTCCGTGAACCACTGCGCTTTGGTCCTTTTGATGATTTGCACGTGCTTGGAAGAGCACTGGAAGTGACTTGGAGACTGTTTTGTGACTCAGTTTCAATGGAAGCGACAACATCAACATTTTCTATGTTCTTATCTTGCACAAGATGTATATCCGTGTGTGCTGAAGATACTTCAGGATCTTTTGATCGGATCATATGCAATGAATTCATTGAACATGCTGGTAATGTTACTAGGGTACTTGTTGCAGTCACAAACACCTGAGAAATTGTACTGCAGTCCAAAGAAATGGCAGTAGGAGAACATGCAGCATTATGATCTTTCACCGGACACACCGGACCAGAAAATGGCATACAAGAGCATGCATCAGAAGCAGCTGACTGCAGCTGAGCAGTCCTTACCACTGGAACCTTATCTGTATCACTGAAATTCTGTTTATCAACTTTCCAGCTTGGCACAGGAGCTGAAGCAGATATTGCTGAGCGAGAGGCATCCACTGCCGCTGTAACACTGGAAGGCTCACAGGCAGTAGTAATGGCAACAACTGTCAGTGAGTCTTGTTCTAAATGCTGCTGACCAGCAACGTTATTAGGCAATACATTTCTACACTCATGCAGAGGATGATCAGCAACTTGGCCTTGCCAGTGCATTCCCTCAGCTTGAGACAGATACGGATGACTACATCTCGTCATGGGATAGCGCGGGATACCAGAATATGGTACATGGGGACATGAAGCATGGTAGTTGTATGGATTAACATGTCGGCCCATGTGCTGGTGCTGAGTACTAGTATACTGTGGTGCTGCACTGTACGAACAGTACTCCCCAGCGCAAGTCACTGGCCAGGGTGCATTCACATTTGTTCCATGTACATAGTATGAAGGATGGCTACATGATGACAGACTAGGGGCAGCTGTACCAATCACGCATGAATTATGTGAAACAGACATTCTACCATCAGGTAAATGTTCCAGTGGATGACTAGGAGTTGTGGTAGGTGTCACGTTATTGTTCTTCAAAGAGATATTCGAAATAGTGGTGCACACAGCGGCTGTGCTAACATTAGTACTCACAATAATTGGAGAAACATACTCTTGAGAAGCCGGTGTACTGTTAAGATTTCCATCTGCTAGCAAATGACAAGTTCCAGAATATTTGTCATCGGCATTCATCAAACCAGTGTGGACTCCCTGGTGTGATGATGGTCTATAACAGCGCACCAATCCTGGAGAAAACGAATGTGATGGAGACGAATGCTGCCTTGCTCCACCCAAATTATCACAGAGCTCTGGGTTCATTCGAGGTTCAGGAGATAAATGATAACTAGGCATCCGCTGGCCTGGTAATGGACCACCATATGCAACTGCCACTGGCTGCTGCCATGCTGGCTGGTTACCATACCCAACTGGAACACCTGATCTCATCACCTGAGTTGAACCTGGCCAAGAAGGCGACAGCTGTTGATTGGCACCACTGCCTGTTTGAGGAGTATAGTACACAAACTTAGCGTCAGCTGGCATATGGTGATGATGGTGAGGGGCTTGCACAGATGGTCTAGCAAACATTATCTGCTGTGCATTAGGAACAACACTGTGCTGTTGAGGGGGAAATGTACCTCTAGGGCTGCCACTATTTAGTTCGCCATACATAGGATGATACTGTGGACAATAAACCTCACCATACTCTTGATTCAGTGCATAGTGTGGATGCTGTGCTCGGAATGGCACTGACATCTGGCTGTTAAACCTTGCCTGTGTTCCAGAAACATAAACCTGTCCTGGCACATGACTTTGCCCTACAGGAGACACATACTGCCTCTGACTGTGCCATGAAGTCTGTCCACTGTTCTGCATGCGCTGTCCATGATGAGGCACAGGATAATACCCCCCTTGAGGTACACGTCCATCCCCACCTGGCATTTGACCCGTAACAACCATGCCATCTACATTCTGATGCACTGCACTTGGACTATGAAACACCTGCTCAGGCATGGACATCACTGGCCCAGATATATTACCATATGCCGGAGCTGCTTGTTCATATGAACTATTGTGCCTCTGATGAGAATTTGTTTCTGAATAGTTTTTTATATTTGCCTGTACAGATGATGTTAACTGTCCATGTGAAAAAATTTCACCAGTCATTGGGAGAAGATCAGCTCGTGCCTGCTTTGCCGGTGCTTGACCATAATGCATATTCGGTTCTGCAGTAATATACTGCTGTTGGGGAACTACCATACGACTTTGCTGTGGTGGCATGTGATTATGACATGAGAGATGATGGGAGTGACCCTGAGACGCTGCATTAAAGATCATTTGCTGGGGCATCTGAGAACTGTGCTGCTCATGGCTGCCTGTCACAACCTCACTGTGATCAGATGCTGAAGAAGTAGAGCAATGTGATTCCATGTATTAGACACCACAGTGTCAGTTGCTCAGAGAACTTGCACTAGATCCAACCATAATACTTCCATTCCAGTTGATGAGCTTGTACTTCATCTCCAAACATCGCTGAAAACAGTCAACACATAAAATCATACACAAACAACTATTAATTTATGGTCCATACAGCTATAGATGAAATGATATAATAAATCATGACTGAATGATGCAGAAGCATACAATTCTAATGTGACCAATATGGAATAATCTACATCACTTTTTCTTCTTACAGTGTAGATGCTGACTTGATGCTGAGAAATATCAGTAACAGTAAAATGGACGTAGTGGACAAACTTTTGTCTATCTGACAACGTTCAGAAAACTACATAATAGGTCTCCCTAAAATATAACGGGACAGGCAATACCAATTAACCCTAAGCCTAACCCTAACCGTAGCCGTGCTATCAGCTCAGAACTGTCCCGATCCCGTCATCACATCACATCACATGGTGAAGACGGATGCAGGCCTCATTGGCCTCTATATCCGAGAAATAACTATTTATATAAGACTTTATTATTACATAAATAGCTAGTATATAATAC
>Ga0209363_1001323_pt1 | contig 11720 bp, 8 predicted proteins | sample WorMetexBAHAMAS3_FD_187385 | JGI IMG/M metagenome (GOLD analysis project Ga0209363, IMG submission 187385) | Marine gutless worms symbiont microbial communities from Max Planck institute for Marine Microbiology, Germany - Inanidrilus exumae... | ecosystem: Host-associated > Annelida > Digestive... | reverse complement strand
ATAATAAGTTGCACTAACGCTGTTTATAACCTGAACCAAGAAAGTTAATGCGTTTGCTTTTTCTTGGTTTTTTGCTGGTTTGCTATCAGAATTATTACAAATGTTGATGAATTTCTCAAAAATTTTGGAATATGTAGACCTAAGACTAATAGCGTTCAATTAGGTTTTGGGCAGTGTGGAATCTGCTATGGGGAAGCGGCAAATTAGTATGCATTACATTATGTAATGGTTACACTAATGCAGTCGTTCCCAAAAGTTTATATTACCGTATTTGTAATTAACTTGTGACGATTTGCACTCTTGTTGTTATTCGTATTATGCTTATATTCTCCGATTACATTACACAGAATTTGGCATCAATACATTGCTGACATTTTGGCCCAGCTAAGCAGTAATTGGAATTACTTAAGCTAAATCTGCTAAATAGCCAAAAGGTCAGTATTCTATCTGTTTGAGTCTGCCAGTTTGTGGTCCCATTTCCCTTACAAAATCTTCCCGTGGTTTGGAATCCATGCACTAGCTTGTAGCAGCAACAAGAGGATCTGCACTGGAATATTTCCGAACTTTTGATTGTTGGCTTTATCAGTCAAAACCAGCTGAATGTTTCCCGTCTAGTCAGCGGTTTGCACTGTTGTTGTAATTAATGGTTCACTTGACCTGTCAGCATGATGGATGTTTGTTGAAGGTGTTGCTCGCAGAGCTGAAAGGTACGGAAGAGGTGTATGCAATAAAGGTTCTAAAGAAAGAAGCGATTATTGAAGAGGATGACGTGGAGTGTACAATGACGGAGAAACGCATACTTGCTCTGTCTGCCAAACATCCATTCCTCACTGCATTACATTCATGCTTTCAAACGAAGGTCTGTTTCCCCCCACAGTCCGCTTTTGTCACTTGTACAACCTACGGTTGTTGTCAGAGAGTCAGTATAAAAAGTTTGCCGTCCCTTACCTCAGGAGTTAATGGATCGAGAGAAGATGAGTCCAATATCCGATTTTCCCGAGTTGACGTTGGCATCAATGGTTTTAATTCTGTTCAGTGCTTTTTTGCTGTTTTTGGCACCAGCAAAGACATCCAATCCAATGTCCAAAAGAAGAGTCTCTTGAAACAAAATTGAGTACAAAGTAAGTAAACAGGACGTTTGTATAGCACTTTATAATGAGTGAGATGCACACATTTGACATTTTTGAGAAAATGTGACCGTTATTCCAGACCTGCCTATGTGGCCGAGTGGTCAGCACACTTGGCCGCCATGTGCAGTAGAGCATGATGTGCTCAGTGACCGAGGTTTGTGCCTCGGCCCGGGCGCGTCCGCCTAACAAAGAATTATTTGTAATAATTTCTATGCACATGATGAACTGGGAGGTAATCCTGGGCAGGTAAGAGGATTCGACCGTGTTTTCTATAAACTGTGACCGTTGCTGATGCCTTGATTAGCAGCATCACGGTGAGAGCCAAAGCAGACAGATGTAGCTGAGTTCCGTGGCTAGGTGCTAAGAAGCATCAGTCAGGTGGCCAGGTGCTGAAGAAGTGCTGGTCAGGGCTGGTGCTGAATAAGTGCCAGTCTGGGCTTAGCCGGACAGTAGGCAATGCCTAGAGGGGGTGCACTTAGAAATACCTGACAAGCTGCTCACGCCTACTGTTCCTTCCTCCACCCTACACAATGCGCACATACACCGCACACACCTACCAATTCCCCTCCTTTCCATGGGCTGGCGCATTGGACCGATATAAAGGTCCCAGTACTGGGATATAGAGTAGGCTCGACCCTTGTCCGCAAAGAACGAATGAACAAACGAACGACCCCTGTTCTAGAAAATGTGTTTACTGGCTATCACCATTGTGATGTTGAATGTTGAAAGAGTTGACCACAGGACTGTAATGGTGTGTTTACATGCTGCCAGATGCTGCTAAGTTTATTTTTCGCCTTAATTAATCTTGCGGTAAAAATCATATAATGTATAGTAAGTGGTCAAAGAATTTTGACAAAGGGCTGCATTTTGTGTCATACCATTATTGACGATTGTATGATCCCTTCCGCTGCATGCTGTTTATTGACAATTGAATTCTCCCATTTACTACATACACCACACCAGAGACTCCCAGTGCTTTCAAGTGGACTGGACAGTTCCTCAAAATTGCCTCTTCTCGTGGGGGATTTTGACCCCTATCTAGTACATGGTTCCTTGGGCCCACCCAGGTCAGCCTGCCAAATGGTGTCTCGGCACATTCATGTTACCAACACACAGTCACAGACCACGCTTTGTTTGACATCTGTAGTAATACGTCATACCTATGCAGTGCATGCAATGTAGTTTAATAATCATTATTTGCATTTGTGCGAGAGTTCTGATCTTTTTGGCAGTGCTAGCCACAGATTATGCTGACTGTTTGCAGGATCGGTTGTTCTTTGTGATGGAGTATGTGAACGGCGGTGATCTCATGTTTCAAATCCAAAGAACGCGCAAGTTTGATGAACAGCGGACACGTTTTTATGCTGCCGAAGTCACGCTGGCACTTATGTTCCTTCACCGGCACGGCATTATTTACAGGTTGTGTTGACTTACTTCTCTGCTGCTGCTGCTGATCATAGCATTTTGTCACAGCTAGTAACGACATATGAGTTTGTTTAGCTTGGCCTTGTATTGTAGATGTCCTGACTGTCTCCAGCTTAGTGACATTTTTCCAGATAAACTTCGGTTAGCCATTTCCTCATCTTTTTTCCTCCACCTTTTCAGAAGAGAACCTGTGTGGATTAGCTCCGTAGCTTTTTGCAGGCCAGCTGCAATTTCTGTCATCGGCCAACACTATAAGAACACCGATTTAGAGTACCATCGTCAAGCAGTGACAGTCACATAATATAGTTAACCTTTGTTAGTCATAGCTCTTGATAGCTGTACAGCAGCGTACAAAGGATGCGCTTACCATATACAGACTTTGTTCACACCACTTCATCGTCCACAGGTCAAGTTTGTGAGATCACACGATATCGCATAACTAACCAAAATCCACAAACTCCAGTGAAAGTGGCCACTATGACCACCACTATTGTCATGTTGAGCAGTTTTGCAGCTAACTCTGCCAATATTCCACTTTTTCGTTTGTTAACTGTAGAATGCATCAAGAATTACAGGTCAGTGTCTTATTATCGTAGACAGTTTTAGTATTAATTTACTGTTAACTGATTACCAAAGTATATTATATTGTAAAAAACTGTATAGAGACCTGAAGCTAGATAACATTCTACTGGACGCTGAGGGACACTGCAAGATTGCCGACTTTGGGATGTGTAAAGAAGGATTGTTTCCTGGAAAGACAACACATACATTCTGTGGCACACCCGACTACATCGCTCCAGAAGTATGTCTGCAGTTGATATTTCCATTAGACGCATGTTGCAGTTGTATATCGGACACTATAACTTCAGATATAGTACAGTTAACACACCACACATACTGTGTTAGTGGCAATTTTCTCGTCAACCTTGGTTAGTTAGTTTGTGGCAGTAAAGGGTTAAAGATGTCACCGTCACTGCTGGCTGCTGTGTCAGCCTGCATATACGAATGTTCCGAGCTGCTGCAGAAGCAGAATAGTATTAGCTGCTGTACATAACAGAGTTAATCATGTTAAAAGATTTGTGGTTATATTTGTCTATGCCATATTGTAGTAGTAGCGTCCGAATTAACTCCACGTGCTTACCTCTGGAATCTCGATTTTTTAATGGCCAGATGGTGTCGGGATATCACTCAGGGGACCTCATCATTTTTTCGTCCAGTAACTGTTCCAGATGGAGGGATATCTCTGCTTTTACTTTGGTTCTTGGACGCCACTACGTATATGTGCTGTCATAATCATTAGTGATATGGGCTTCATGGCTGTCAGTGTCAGTTTCATATTTTCCCTATATGGGGCTGTAGTTGTTCTCCAGAAACTAATCAGTTTTTTGCTTAAGGCCAGCCCTTTCAAAAAAAATTGCCATCTAGAAATCCCTGACTGAATGTTGTACCTACCAAGTTAGCATTATTTTTTAGCCAACTGAATAATTACGTAGCTGCTATTGCTTGTTTAGAGTTTAAAATTCAGGTCTGCTTTTCGGTACTAAAATATTTATGTTTAGCTCTTGCTATGCCGTGATCAGTCATCCCAGCAGTTGCAGAGATTTTGTTTGGTCTTGTGACTGTGAACTTTGACCTTTGATTTCAACCTTCAAACTTTAACCTGTATACAGTCTGGATGAACCATCGTGCCAAATATTTAGGTCAGAAGTCATTTGGTTACAGAGATGCAAGCAGATGCATAGACACACACCTCGGCTTTTCAGTACTATGCCAGCCTCGTATGGGCTCCGGGGCAGTAATGTGCCGTGATTCATGTGTTGATTTCGGCGCTGTGTAAATTGTTTGTTTGCATGTTTACTTAACTGTCTTCCTTCTTTACTTTCTTCTTAATTTATGCCTTCTTTCTTACTTATTTACTTCCTTACTTGTATACTTCCTGTAAGTGACTAATCTAGCTACTCCTCCCAGAATAGACCCATTCCGTTTCCAAGCCAGATGTCGTGGGAGGCGACCAAACCTGGCTTTAGTTATTTGGGTTTATTTTATGTTGTAGTATATTTTGTTATGGATGCACGTTTGCTCTGTTTTATTTAGTTTGTCAGTGCTAAGACAAGAAATTGGCTGGGAAGAACGTCTCTGAAATGACATATTTTGTGTCGGGCGGGACATAAAACCTTAACTCAGACCCACACACACTCTTGCTGGACCACTAAAGTGATCCAGAAAAGTTTATCTGTACTGATAGAGAGAGATAGACAAACCAAGGCAAAGCTATGATCTCCTTGACTTCCATATTGGACATAAGGTAATTTGCATTTCGGATTGTAAAGCTCACAAGACAGTGTTGTTATATGGATTGACAGATCCTGCAAGAGCTGGAGTATGACGCTTCCGTTGACTGGTGGGCTCTTGGCGTGCTTATGTACGAAATGATGGCCGGCCAACCTCCGTTTGAGGCAGACAGTGAAGACGATCTTTTTGAGTCCATTCTTCACGATGACGTTCTGTATCCAGTGTGGCTGACAAAAGAAGCGGTTTCTGCATTGAAAGGGGTGAGTAAAATACATTTATTGTTCGTTGTTATCACTGCAATGGTGAAAGGTTTTTTTGTAACAAATACAGAAAGAGAAACATGAGGATCAGTCGGCCAACTTGGGTTAAAATGATCTTTAGTGTGTGTACGTGTGATCCAGTTCGTCCTCTGCGGTCGTCCGCCCCTCGCTGCTGACTGTCCCAAGAACGCGAAGCGAGCTCGCTCACCGGGCATTTTCGGTCGCGGCCCCGCACACCTGGAACTCACTACCATCTGACACTAGATCCTGCCGTACTGTGAACACTTTGAAACGACACCTCAAGACCCACCTCTTCAAACAGTCTTAACCTGATGCCAACAGCACCTCTGTATCTTCGGACTTTACAGCGCTATACAAATCCTATTTTATTATTATTGTTATCAAGTTTGTACTGAAGCTGTTGATCATTTATTGCCAGAGTTCATTAATCATTACTTTGCCCCCATATGGGTGCAGATTATTGCAACTAGTGTGTCTGTATGTGGTTTGTTTGTCTCTGCTTGCATATCTCAACAAGCGTCCAAAGTAATGTGGCAAGAGGCCGCATCGCCGTCTTGATTGTTGGAAGGTCCTGTGCCTTTCTTTCCACATACTATACTGCCCCATTCAAGCACTCCATCATGCCACCTCGGAGTTGGGACTTTTCTGCAGCATTGAAGCAATTTTTGCTGAATGCTTCTTCTGGCAGTACTTTCAGTTCCGGTTTCACCTTCTTTTCTGGCTTGGCCTCGGGGTATCCCAGAAGAGAACCATTAGAAACATTGGGGCAGATTTTTACTGGCTGAACACCCTTCCTGTTGCCAAGCCAAAAGTGTCAAAACACTGAACAGAACTCGAAAAACTAACACCACCCACTGGATCTAAGAAATGTGGCACTTTATGCTGGCTGTCTGTTGCCAGTATCCATAATGACTCTTACATCACGACAGGAATAAAATTCGAGTCCCTTGGTTCATCCCTTAGTCACTGAGCCACTGTGACCAAAGATACATTATACAAGGTAAGCTCTTACTCAGTGTCACCCTGTCCACTTTGTGACAACATTTTTTTTCTGTGGCCTTTGAACTTTTACTGTATCTTGACCTTTAAACCTGACTAGATAGTGTCCAGATGAACCAGCATGCCACATATCTAAGACAAGCGTCATCTAGTTCAAAAATTACTGTATGGATGCATGTACACACACACCCAACTGATTGCTCAATTTGGACTACTAAAGTGTCAGTAATTAACATGTTGTGATAATAATTGACTTTAAAGTTCAAGGAAAAACAGCTGGTGAAGGCTGATGTGTTGTTGTGCATTTGCAGTTCATGACAAAGAGTCCAGTCAAGCGACTCGGGTGCGTGAAAGCTCACGGCGGCGAACGTGCAATTCTTGTCCATCCATTTTTTAACAACAAAATCGACTGGGAAGCGTTGGAAGAGTGCAAAGTTAAACCGCCGTTCAAGCCAAAAATTGTGAGATTTATGCTAGCGGCATTTCTTATTTGAGTATATGTTTGCAGTTTTAGCTGCCATACAGCGACACTTGGCAAGTCGTTCACACATGTGCCTCTGTTCACGAAGCAGTTTAAATTGGTACCACCCAAGAGCGATGACGTTCTGATGTTGGGAAGGTAACCGTGGGCCTGGCAGAAAATAATGACAGCCTACTGCTGGGTTTATGAATAAAACCACCTCTGGGCTGTCTGCCTAATAAACTGGAGATCGGCATCTGCCGTTGTGGTCCTTGAAGGACAGTCGGAGTATATTTTTACAGATCATTATGATGTATGTAATGATTCTTTAATGTAAGGACATGATTTGCTTATAGCAGCTTTCCAGTAATGTATACGATTAAATTCTTGTCGAGCAGTTTGCAGTAGCTGAATGATTGTGTTTGATCTCATTGTTCAGCTCAGCTATTCAGCTTCAGTTGGTTGTTTTGCCCACAACTGAAGAACATATTACACCTCAAGTTTTTATAACTTAATATGCAGAGCTTTCTGCTTTTGAGTGCCCTTAAAATTACAACCTGATGTTGGGATCGGAATGGGGTTGGCTTTAGGCATCTTCAGCTGAACATAGCAACTCAGTTTTTTTTGATAGTTTTGCGTGGTTGGTAAGAATCGACTTCTGTGTTGAAAAATTGTCTTGCAAACCATTGCTCTTGGGATAATCATCTTTGCAGGGTAGGGTAGGACAGCATCATTGTCTGCTACAGGGGCAGATCGATGAGATAAGAATTGAACAGGGCCACTGATCACGTAAGGCCAGCTCTGGATAGAAACTTCTGGTAACTTTTTGGCCTAGTATATTACTAGTGTAACGTATTACTATTGTTGTTATTGTTGTTAATACATTTATAGAAATCGCGAACTGACACAACAAATTTTGACAAAGATTTTACGTCGGAAGAGCCGACATTGACGCCGGTCGATCCTGCCATCATCAAGGCAATTAACCAGGAAGAGTTTGCCGGCTTTTCATTTATCAATGATGACTATGGTAAATTCCAGCCGTCATCGACGGCATTATCTACGCCCAACATTCGGCCCAGCACTGATACTGAGAATCCGGTGCAAGACGACCAGCCAGCAGAAGCAGCAGAGTCGTTGGCAAAAGTGCCAGCATCTGAACCTTCTAACGAAGAGGCTGCGGCGGCAACAGTAGCAGCTGTTGACGATATGTCGGCCTGAGTGAGAACTTGCTGGCTGTTCAAACTGCTGTAGACTGTCATTCTCCCGCAACTTCCATACATTCGCTACGTTAGATCATCGTCCGTTTATTGTGAGTCAAGTCTGTGTGTCGTTTGCCATTGCAAATTTCTTACCGTGCGGCACGACACTGGTAAGTTCAACCATGACAACTGTCATGCATTTCAGAGTGCTTTTGTTCTGCTGTATTAGTCTGGGAAGCGGTGTCATTATTTCACTCTATGCTGTCTCCACTAAGGTGTATTTTCTACTCTATCCCGATGCGTCAGTGGAAGAAGAAGACTTTTATTAAAAGGCTTTCAGAATATGTTGTGGAGAGCATCAATATGCATTGATCAGTTTACTGTTATATTTTTATTTTCCAGCTTTAACCATTTGTTAAGTAATGCTGTTGTGACCCTGTAATCATATTTATAATGATGGCATAGCATTGTTATGTAGTCCTGTAACAGTGGCTGAGCCATGCTATCTCTGCCTGATAGTCGGATGCCATGACTTTAAACATTTACTAGGTAGTTGTTGACATTTGGCGGGAATTTGTAACACGTGTACTGAATACAGCTTGTTAGCAACAAATTTACATGTTTTCTCATTAAAGAAAGATATGTCGACACTGCCTACCTACCTACATAAATAATGTTATACCGTGTTTTGTACTGCTTGTTAGTTTTTGCTTCTCCTGTTTGTAAGGATTAATTTTTTTAAATTTCTTGCTCCGCTGTTCTGTTACCCAGTTGCTGATGTGTTTTAATGTTTTCAAACTACCGCTTTTAACCATTCACAAATGCAGACTTTGTTGACGTGATAGTATGCTCTTTACGTTTTATCTACATTGCTGAGTTTTTCAAAGTTGAATTTTTAGATCGTCGATAAATCCATGTAATTATTTATTAACGAATGACATATAACATAAACGTGACATTTCTCATCACAATGATTTATTTTATGCATTTCTCAACAGTATTTTTTATTTTTGTTGCAGATTTTTGTAGACCACTAAGACATTCAAAGATTCTAGCAGTTGCATTGTAAGACTTGAGTGATCGCGCGTGAGCAGAAGTACACTGATTGCCGTAGGCTTTCTGTCTATCTGTGTGTCTGTCTGTCAAATGCTGGTATTGTGCTATGTAGATGGCTATAAATTCATGTATCTCTTAAACCATATGAGATAGAGAAAAAGTTACTACAGACCCCTAATAAGATGTCATAGTTGCTGGCAGCATTTTCTATGACCTTACGTGACTCCTGTTGGTGGTTTGACTTAGTGTTAACGTGTTGGTTTTGATCAGTGAAGTCTACATCAGGCTGGGTTAATACTGGGATGAGTGTTTGTCTTGGGGCAGGCAAACCATCTCGGTATGTGACCAGCCACCCATGTCAACTTGGCCTCGCCATTCCTTTGTAAGTAGGCACAATGACTGAAAGCTTGGTTGTAAACCGGCACACCACACAATGTAGTTGCCTCTTATGTCTGGTCGCAAGTGTCTAGTGACACGCTACATAAATGCTGCCCTATGGGCCTGTGTGGCTCGGGGAGACTATACATTTTCACACTGAGTGATTCCTAATCCCAATTTTGACGTCATGCTATACAATAGGCCGCTTTCAGCGCATGTTTTAAGCGTGCCTTAGTGGTGGAAGAATATTCGTCCGACAGAACAGTGTGAGACTATATCAGCCACAATGTTTATTTTAGTGTCTCATCCATTTTTCACTGCTGCTGACGCGCGATTGCTGAGTATCATGTTGTTCCAAGACGTTCGATCCTTTACTGGGAAATATTTTGAGCAGTTTAGTAAGTATTAGTTCCTCCAGAATATCTGGCGGTAAAGAAAGGACAAAAACTGTGGCATTTGTTATACTAAAGGTTGCAGGAAAATTACAACATTTGCGTGATTGTTGAGTTATACAAAATTAATTACAGTTCAGTGACACCTTGATTTGCATCTGACTTGCACAAGAGTGAGGGACAGAAATTTAAAAGCCTAAATACGCTGTGGTAAATTTTGTATTGATTACTTCGTGTATGAGATTCAGATTTTTCTGTACTTGTTATGTATGTTCTTTTACTTTGATTATAGGTTACATTGTTGTGGTTTTGCAAACAGTTGAGTCTAAAAATGACACACAAGCACAAAAAAAATGAAAAATTGGGACCGTTGTATCTCAACGGGCAATCATTGTGGCCATCATGAAAAATTCCAGATCAATCATGGTTGCGACATTCTGGAGGATCTGTGGTATTTTGTGGTTGAATTTCTAGACTGGACCACAACTTTTAATCTGTTTGTGTGTGTTGCTTGAAATATTATCGTTTTTTTGGAACTGCACAGAATGTCTTTGTTTTTTTGCCAGATCTAGTCTGTATGTCTGTATTGAGTATGAGTGATTGAGTATTGTTTACAAATGCTTCAGTGTTGTGCACTATTGTGCACCATTATTACATATGTATATGTACTTGTATTAATTATTTGTGTCTGTTGTGATTTTGTTAATTTATTGGTTATATATGTGTGTATGTATATATATACATATATACGTATGTGTGATTATGTGTGTGTGTGTGTACAATGTACATATGTCTGTTCGCTTGAAATATTGTAGAAACATTGCGCTAATTTCCCGCCTCTTTTGCTCTTCTAGCAGATCCTATGCGAGTGGCTTAAGGTTGTTACATAAGATCTGATGTTTTGCTTGCATTGCATTGTCTTAGCAGTGTCGTCATCATTAAACAGTGATTGGTATCACTGTCTTAATCTCTTCGGCAACAGACAAATTGTCGTCCATCGACTCGTTTGTGTGTGACCTGTTTCGTGTATTATTGTGGTGCGGGAACATTAATTCCTCCGCCACTTCTAGTGGATTTACTGTTTTGACTGCCATTTGTCTGTCTATCTGTCCATTTGTTTGCGGGATAACTGAAAAAGTTACGCGTGGATTTTTACTGAAATTTAGGAAATCTGTAGATAATGGACCACGGAAAAGTTCATTACATTTTGGAAGGTTAAGATTATGGTTAGCACGCCTACTGCTTGGCAGTAACGACACTGTGGCAGAGATATGCTCTCTGTCGAGTGCCGTATAGTTATTGCCAGTCCTGTGTTTGTGTCGCTGGTTTTTAAGTCTGCTGTGGTGCATTGTTGTTAATGGTGGCTGTTTACGTTTACAGGATACCGGCAGCTGGTAATTATTGACGAGAATAACTTGCGGACAGGACATGTAAAAATGTCTTGGCCGAAGAATATTATTGCACATTTTTTGCATTGCTGGTAGTATGTCTGTGTTTCTGTTATCGTTTCTTGTTTTGTTCGGCTTTTTGCAAGGTGCAGCGTAAAAATTGCAGTTTGGTTACAAATTAAACTCTATACTTCTTGTCGTGCACACATTCTGACATGTATGCTGCCGTGAGAAATTATGCGGTATATTTGTTATTAGCTTGCTTGTTGTTGTTGTTGTTGTTGATTTTATTGCAACTTCTGTCGAAGATTCCTCTCGTGTATCTGGGTTTATTGTATTTTTTATAACTTACTGTGCTGTGCTGTTTTGTAGTTAGGACATGTAGTATTCCCCGCTCGGACCACACATTTCTGTACTCGATGCAGCAAAAGTGATACCGTTGCCATGCAGGTTTTGACTAAATTTTCAGTTGGTTTACTTTGAGGGAATTTGCTGGCGAGATGTATACCTCAGAACAAAACTACAAGTGTTTTGTCGTGAAGTGTGATTGTTCAGTTCCGGGAACACTGTACTATTCGGACTGAGTTTAATTGCAAACTATTTCAGGTTGCGATCCGGTTTGTTTTCTTTCAACTTTTTTACTCTGTTGGTTTGACAGCAGAAATGGAATCCAGCCTATAAAACCTGCTGTAGAAATCTCGAAGGTTCTCATTTGGG
>Ga0209363_1001321_pt1 | contig 11722 bp, 4 predicted proteins | sample WorMetexBAHAMAS3_FD_187385 | JGI IMG/M metagenome (GOLD analysis project Ga0209363, IMG submission 187385) | Marine gutless worms symbiont microbial communities from Max Planck institute for Marine Microbiology, Germany - Inanidrilus exumae... | ecosystem: Host-associated > Annelida > Digestive... | reverse complement strand
GTCTCTCCACGGTCTATGACGCAGCGCCCACCGCCGTCAGCACCGAACCTCTTCGTCGTCGAGCCGACTGGCATTGATGCATCGACGACTGCGTGACGTCGTCTGATGCGCCGACTTGAGCTATTTTGCATGCTGCCTGTCTCATTCTCATCGTGACACGATTGTCCAACGCTTAAACCATTTGCCAAGAGTTCCAGAATGGGGACAGTGACTAGGGAATTCGATGCCAGGCTGGCTAACCGACCATTTTTAGTTTTAGATTATTTCGGGCACTCTGGCGATCAGGGTTGAACGCCAGAGTGCCCGAAAGTCAAAACTAAAAATGGTCGGTTAAGCAGCCTGGCATCGAATCCCTGAATTACAGTCTAGTTATTTCGGGAATACTGAGCTAAAGTGGGTTTAATTAGTAAGGGGAGTAGGAGAGTACGGAGAATAGGATGAGTGAGAAAAGTGGAAAGTAAAGAGCAGCGCAGAGGGAAGGTAGCAGAAGAAGACCCGCTAATAATTGTGTGTGTTGATCTTATGACCTGTAACGACCTTTGACATTTCGACTTACAATTGATCTGTGAGTTATAATCCACAAAAAGCCATCTTCATTTTAATTTTGGGTTTTCTAAGTCTTTTCGTTTAAAAATTTATATAGATAGGCACGGTACACGGGAACAGATTACAGACGGATTTCAGACATGTACCTCCTAGAGGGAGGGACGTATCATACAGTCGGCTCGTCACTCACGCATCTTCACATTTGTGTGGAGCAGAATCCGTCTGTAGTATTGTCCGCAGTCCACTCAGCTAGGCCTATGTCGCGACATCAATTTGCCGTGCATAGTTGCCAACAGCATCAGCAGCGGCGGCATCGCTACAAGCCAACGAGCACGAAGAATTGATAGCCGTTACAGCGGTAGCGACGGCAGCGGCGGAGAAATAACAACGTCGGTCAGTGACCGCGTGGTATAGGATTGCGTAACACAGTCCCGCTCTATAAATGTTGTCAGATCGGCTACGTTTCTGCTTGATCAGAGAAATCTACTTGCCATTTTACCGAACGTGTTAGCCGGGAAACAAAGCAATCGGTAGCGTCCGTCAGTTCGTCCGTTTGTTTAAGTCCTGCTTTTGAACCAACTGAGACTGACCTTTGAACTAAAGTTTGTGTGTTTGGGGTCATGACCATAGATCGCCTGAGATTGAAAGTCAAGGTCCAGGTGAAAGGTCTGTGTCCAGCGCGTATGGGCGTGGTAATGCAGTAACGCGGTCGGTCTGACTTCCGTCTGACCTCGATACTTGATCGAGGACAGTTTTGCTAGTTATAAGATTGTGTTCATTGTCTGTTCTGGGTCAAGGTCAGCGATCACGTTAATACCATGCCAACGCTGGTATGCTGATGTAAAAATTACACGTTTGTCGTTCGATTACAGCCTGCAGTTTTTGTATGGCTGAACATGGTGATAATTATTCGACTCGAAGCTATGCTTCGAGGAGAATATTAGAATTACTTTAGGGCGCAATTTGGCGGTGTTCGCGCGTTCGGCTATAACTCTGCCGAAAGTGAACCGATTTGGATTTGAAATCCGGAGCACTCAGAGTGCATTGTTAGAGGCTAGCCTGGCAGACGTTGGGCGCGATCCGCGCAGTGACGACAGTTTGAGAGGCAGGCGAAATTTTGTTTTTTTGTCCATTAAATAACGCAAGATTTCACCGATTTTCCGCAAATTTTACGACATTTGAACACAACAACGTCGATCAGTGTCGCCATGTTAACTTTCGAAACAGAATTTTGAAAATTTTACCATAAAGAGTCTTTCTTCAAAAATACGCAAACATTGCTCACAAAATTTCAACTTCTTGCGACTTCAGGCTAAGGCCGCCATAACTACACAATGACTACAGATCGCTGGAAATTCACTACCAAATGACCCCCTATAAGGGATGTCTAGTTTCCATTTTTACCGTTAGAATCTATTGCCAGTCTGTCAACTAGTGAGCCCTGCAAAAACGGTTGAAGCGATCGAAATGCTGTTTGCGTCGAGGACTCGGGTGGGCCCAGGAAAACACGTATTACATATAGCGGAACGCTCAGAGGCGAATACTGTATTGAGTTTATTAAACACAATACAGCAATCTAGTTTTACATGCGATTGTATACTTCACAAATAGCGAAATGCGTACGCCATATTCAGACACTTCGTGATAGATGCTTTTGAAATGATGGAGCAACACGTTGTGCGTGTACACATTAACCCACCTTAGCTCAGTGTTCCCAAAATAGCTACACTATAATTCAGGGATTCGACGCTAGGTTGGCTAACTGACCACTTTTAGTTTTTGACTTTCGGGCACTCCAGGGCTAAGAGTTGAGCGCCAGAGTGCCCGAAAAAGTCAAAAACTAAAAATGGTCGGTTAGCCAGCTTGGCTGGCATCGAATCTTTTAGTCACTGTCCACATTTTGGGACTTTTGGCAAAATGGGTTAAGGTGTATGTGCGTGCATTCAGCAGTAAATCTGTCATTGTCGGTGAAAGTTTATGGAATGACGTCGTGAATAACATGATTACTGCAATTGCATTAGCGGAAATAACTGACTGATGATGCTGCGCATCGATTTAATTCGCGACCCTCGGCATTAATTTGATTACTATCCGCCAGTCGGCAAGCGCGCTCAGCAACGTGCGAAATGACGACGATCTAACGAAGTAGAGATGTACGGACAGCAGTTTTTAATGTCGTCAGGCGAATTGACGCGGTCTCAGAGTGAACGATAATTAATTAAATAGTACACCTTGTCGTTGCCCATGTGACTTCTTCGCGTTATAAATTCGTGTAAAAACTCTAGAAACACAAAACATAAGAGAAATGCGAGATAATATCGAAGATGTAAAACACAAAGTGTCGTTTAGCGACAGTGTACTGAATTCTCACGGTAAGTTTGTTAAGTCGATTCTGCTGTCTGGTATGTGACAATATTCAGTCGTTTCGTTTCCTTTTTGCAGCTGTCTTGAGATCCCGTGGAAGCTTGTAGCGGTCTTTCGTACGCCGACTATTGCACTGTGTGACTCCCGAGTAATTCAATGGATTGAGGAGTATAGAACAGGAGCAGAATTAACGTCTTTGACGACACTCACTTATCAGATGATTCTTTCCGGACAAACGATTGCACTAGTGCCGATAACCAACAACAACCAAGAACAAGTGGTCAAAGAATTTTGACGAGCCGCATCCAAGAAGGAGGCATTATTCACTGGCCAGTCGGGAACAATGCAGTCTACTTCAGCGGTTATACTGACGTCGTTATTGACTTTCTCGCTGCGTACACCGCAGCAGTGATTTCTGCATCTGTTTGTCCTCACAATGGTAGAACAGTCTTGTCACTTCAGTTTCTTTTGTTTATTATTCGGCTCGAAGATAGGCTTAGCTTCTGCCGAATACTGGATTCACTTTACGGCGCATTTTGGCGTTTTTAGTCTTCCGGCCGCCATAACTCCGCAATGATTACAAATCGCCTGAAACTCATCACCACATGATCCCTCTATGGTATGTCTAGTTTCCATTGTTACTGTTGGAATCAATTCAAAGTAATTCCCCTGATCTGTACACTGCGCACAAGAAACCTCCCCTACTTTTCTGCGACATCCGCAACGCACGGTTTCACCGATTTCCCGTCGGCCAAATTTCACGAAATTTTAACACAACATCGATCGGTCAGGCGATGAAAACTTTTAAAACAGAATTTTGAAAATTTTACCGTAAGGGGTCGTTTTCCAAAATAAAACGCAAAAAGGACGCGAGTTGAATTTTTGCCAATGTCCGACGCTTTGGAATAGGACTGTACAGTTGTTGTGGGCCGTTTTATTTGTGTTTCAGTTCCTATAAGTTTTTTTCGCCTGTCACGCACGCTTTCTGCCGTCATTTGATCGTCTCGCCGTCATGCGATCGAGGCTTTGTCTAGCTGACCGTGTGACCACAGTGGCGTGAGACCAGTCATATGATTCGGCGCGAATCTTTTTGTATCCATGAAGCGAGTTCGACTCGCTGTTTGAGTCAGTTCGAGTTGTTCAGTCGAACGATATAGACGGCTGCTACTGATAGAGCTACTGCTACTGCCATGACGACTACTGAAGTTCTGTTGACGAAAGTTACCGCCACGTCGACGTGCTCTTGGACCTGTCACCACTGCAGTCCTACATCTACTGGACGCCGACGTTCGTCGCCGTCGCTGATGAGCTGCTGTCCACATCGTGAGCCTGTGAGACATGTCGCTGTCGAAGTGACGTGGAATCAACGCCGTGACGAGAGTTGCCTGCTGCCCATGTTGCCTGCGCATGCTGCTCTGTGTTCTGTTAGCTTCTTAGTTGCTGCAGTTTTCTTTACTTTTCGGTTAATACTGACTTTAGGGACAAAACCGATAATATTGTTTACCGTACACCTTATTTGGTTAATTAACTATTTACGGTTACTGACTGTTTGCAGTTTAGCAAATATATTGGTTTATTTATTTAGCCTACCCTTCAACGAACTTTGTTAGTGGTCAATAGCACACCCGAACTCAACACTGTAAATACTGCGCGGTGGTTGGTTGTCGTGCGGTGCTATTTTTAGTAGCACGTCGACATGCCAGGAAATGGAATCCCAGCTTTGCGTAAATTCAGTTTTACACGCAAACCGTCCATTGTTTTTACGGTACATAGAAGCTGCAGTACATTTGCCCTTTGGAGCATGAGGAAAGGTACTGTACACGTCAAATTAACAGTACTTTGAGTACATTTATGTGCAAAGTAACAGAAATGTTGTCTTAATAGTTTTAGCCAGATGGAGAGTTGTGCTGCTTTCGAAACTATTCCTACAAGTTGTACGAGCCACGTGGCAAATGCACCGTAAGACATTTTTCACATCGTGTAACTAATTCGCGAAGTAGTTGGCGGGTTGTCCGCATGGGTTTCACTACTTTCAGCAACGTTAAGAAGTTGTGCACAGATATCCGAGCGCTTCGAGCCGAATTCTGTATTTGGGCATTCGACACAATACATCCATCTAGTTTGTTTTCTTATGTTTATACTGTTCTACCATTGTTTTATGGCGAATAAAGATTTTCGTATACGACATAAAATATATTAACATCCGGTATAGTTCCGTTTCAGTTTAACACGAGTCTTTTGCTCTAGAGCTAGTCGAGTGGCTGTTGGTCAGACACCAGCAAGGCTTCATGGTCCTTCGAGGCTTGCCATCTCGATAGGCTATCGTTGATGTGGTCGATGCGAGGACGGGTTAGAGTCATTGATGACAATAGTCATTACTATTGACGTTGAATAGCAAAATACTCGTACAATTTTACTATTTGCAAAGATTTAGATTATTAATACGACGTTCGTTGACAGAGTTGCACGAGAATTGGAGACGATCGAACCGCGATCGAAACGTGGATCATTTCCATGACGAATATTCGCCTGTAGGCCTACTGCGCGTTGGTTTATGACGCGTAAAGCTACAAGCGCGGAATACCAATTTGCCAAGCTGAAGGTATGGCTGGTACGGAGGCAGGGCGGGATGAGGATGAGGATGGCTGGCTATAGGGCTGTAGATCACTGACGACGTCATCATATCGCATTGGCAGATCGGTCCATCATGCATGCTCGCCGGTGGACGCAGGCGTCCGTCGCTTAACGATGATCCAATGAGCCGATGTGCCTGCCTGCCTCTGTACCTCGCAGCTAGGCAACGTACGTGACGCACTGGGCGCCAGCTTTGATCATCGGAATGTTACGACGTCGGGTAATACCATAGTGGCACGGTGCTATATGTGCATGTGCGTACGGCAAGTTGAATTCTCCGGTATCACAGAAGCTTCGCATGTCCCAGAAATGCACAGGGTCCAAAAGTTTAAGGAAAATCGCATGATCACCACCCAAGCTTTGGGGTAATTTGTTTATTTATTTATTAACGAGATTTTTAATGAAGCTTTTTAGGACATCCAGTATTGACGTTATAAATGATTGCAGAACCAACTTTAGTTTTATGTTACCTAGCGAAATGATCGCATACAAGAAAGGTACATACCCAAATTTTCGGCAACGTCCGATGTCCGATATTACGTAAACCCATACGCCGCTGTGCGGCCTGGCGGACCGACATGCAATAAAAGCTGACCTGAATTGGAAACTGAAAATAAGTAACATGGCAGATAACTCTGACATCACTCAGTCGCAGGAACGTGACACTAGGCATCGTCGAATACAGGAAGTAAACAGCTTGTGCACAGATAACGCACCACTTTGAGCCGAATACTGTATTGTGGCATTCCACACAATATAACCATCTAGTTCTATGCTAACTTGTCTGTATTTCGTACGGTTTATGCATGAAATATGATCGCATTCTTCCTGAAATTGCTACATTTACGCGCACCTTTCCATTCCCCCCTGATGATGGAAATCCATAACAAGTCTGCAGGTGTAGACAGCAACTTCGCCGACGAAACAGTGTCGTATTTGATTCTGGCCCATTCGTTCCATTATGTGAAAACATGACGTCATTCACTATATTGATTGAGTTAAGGTTTTACATCCACTCGACACAGAATAGGTAATTTCGAAGACGTTCTTTCCAGCCTGTCTCTTGGCTTTGTACTGGAAAAAAACTAAACCCAACACAACAAAATCAAGCAACGCAGGAATAAAATGATCCAAGCTAACACAAAAACGCACAAAAATGGTAAACCTAAACAAACACATAAAATAAAATCTAAACCTAAACCAACACGCATATTTAAGAACTGTTCACATGTGTGTGCGTATCATTGTGCTTGTGCACAACTGTCGTACACAACACAGCACAGAACAGTTCTGATTGTTCCCTCATAACCTTCAGACAATCATCACAGCTCATGCGCTGTCTGTTGAAGGGGATGTAGTACGTAACTCTTTTATTACTGTGACAGGAGGACCGAGCCATGGTCATAGGTAACCTTTAGAGAAAATTTGGTGAAATTTAGACGCATTTTTCGAGATACGTGAGCAGACACACAGGCAAACAGACAGACGGACAGACACCCCATCATAGCAAATTCTGTGCTATGCAAATGCGTGTCATATTCGATGCACAGTAAAAATGAAAGATGTTTGTATATTTTTCACATTAGATCTATTATTATTATTATTATGCTTAAATATAAGACTAAACTGCAGATTCGTTCGTCCACCTCCACCCATCTTTGCCGGCGTATCAGCAAAGCACACGCACTAAAGACTGCTAGTTCCCTCTTTATCAAACTACTTTCTTTACTGCCTTATTCCCAGGTCCATTCAACCCATTGGACAGGCTAAATAACCTTCTTGGGCAGGCAGAGAGAGGTGTATGGTGATTGGTAGAGCTAGTAACTCAAGGTGACAGTCTCGAGTCTTGAAGACTGCGCATGTGCCGTTCACCGTTCCACACCTACATGCGATGTCACTAGCCTGCAGCAGCAGCAGCTATGACGCCATATTCATACCCTAATAGCCACTTTGGACCTATTGTAATACTGTTATCGACTCATAATAATTACACAACATCATTTCTTACAGAATATTGCGTTAATTTCGGTATGCGAAAAAGGAATTGGATAAAAACACTCGACAGTTAACAACATTACTGTTATTTCGATGAGAGCAGAAGCGAATTAAGGTGGACTTGACAGGTTTGGAGAACGATAACAAGAACTGAAGAAGTTTGAAAAAGACAAAAACAACAGTAACGATAGTAAACAAACACGGTGTCTGTCTAATGAAAGCAAGTCGAGGCAAGTGATTTCATCGTCAGCGGGAGGCTGTCGGTCAACCACACGAAGAAATGACAGAAAACGGAAAATTTTCCCAGTACCCGGTAGTGAATGTGATAGCATTATGTCACGGTAATATCTAGAGCTGCAATAAATCTACCTGGTACCATTACACGCAAGAACAACAGAGATTTCATGCCGTCTGTGGCGCATGCCACAAGGATAACCCTGCCAGGCTGTCAGCAGAGAATTCCAGACGACTGCGCTGTAGACTGCAAAGTCTCATAATGAGCTCATATAAAGCCGGCCAGTTTGTCACGTCTGTTCGAAGTCGAAGAAGCCGCCGTAAGACAACGTTAAAGGCGTCTAGCGTCAATACAAGACGGTGACGGCTTGTAGCTCGGAAAACGCCGTGAAGTTGCAAGCGGTAGGCCTATCGATTGTTTCTGCGACGCTGGTGTGTGTATGGCAGTGTTGGACGAGCGAATGTGGCCATCAGTTCGTCAGCCACGCACCAGTGCGTTTCATCGCTTGACCGACATCGCCAGCTTGCCATCATCGTCATGCAACGACACTGACACATTGACGTGATGAGACTGGCAGTGTATCATCATCATCAGCAGCAGCATCATCATCATCTACTACAGACGACGAACAACGTAGTTACGATACGACGCAGAAGACACTTCGGCGTAAGACGCCAAAAAGCCGACTATAGCCTGCAGTTATGCTTCAGGTTTCATTTCAAACATTGCATGCGTATCTCACATCTGTTTACCAGCAGGTTGAAATCAATTAGCCAAATCTTAAATCTCATATAAAATTATCCCAACACTACTGCAAATTTGAAATGTTTAAACTTTTCATATCAACCACAGTATGAAAAATCAAAAATCAAAAATGGCTATCAATCAGCAATTAGTGTCAGTATATGCGAAGTATGGTTAAATTTTAACGCGGTGGTTTAATAAGTGTCGTAGGCTTATTGCATTCGGAGCAGCTCGGCTTGAACGACAGTTCTTGCATGAAGTTTATGTAGACGAGCTCGCATGGCCCTGATTGCTTAGCTTAGGTATGGCATCATTCTACAATTCGCGATTTTAAAAACGAATCACAAATCAAATCGCAATGCTTTAAATCAAATCTGTAACTCGGAAACTGAAATCGAAACGGACATCTAGTTCAAATCACGATTTAAATCAAATTGCAATTGGGATTTGCCCGTTATTGATAGACTGCTTATAGGACTTATGCAAGAAGGGTAATCGAAAATCGACCAAAAAAGAACTATAAAAGAAAACTGGAGAATTTTATTACCTTCGTGCAAGATGTAGGCCTAATTGTCATTGTGTTATGCGGCGCTTATATGTGGAATAAAACTGAAATTAAAACTAGTGCACTGTTCCGTCGATATTGTTTTATTTCAGTTTTGTTTCAGCGCTTCGTACATGTGAAATAAAACACTGAAACAAACGCGGAGGACGATGAACTGTACGAAGTCAAGATAGCAGCAGCAGCTGTTGTCGCAGAGATCACGCGCCGAGGAGACGCAACGTGATTGGCTGAAACAAGGTTGCCTCATAAATATTTTTCAACATGAGGACGAATACGATAATTAGCCTGAAACAACTCTGAAATAACTCTGAAACTGTTTCAGTGTTATATTTCTGTTTCGTTTCAGATGTACGCGCGTCTGAAATAAAACTGAAATAAAAGCTGTTTTATTTCAGTTTTATTTCACATGTAAACGCCACATTACTGCGGTTAGATGGCCATGGCGCTGCAAGTCTGTAAACAGTTCGCCTCCACTTGTGAAATGCAGTCATTGCGCTGTGCAATCTTCTCTTCGGCATCAATTCATTACGTTCTCCGCTCGCTCGCCGAGCTGCTGCGGCGCTCAATCGATTGCACGTCGTTTGATTAACGTCATGTCCGTCGCGTCACTTCGTGCTTCCACATACACGAGTCTTTTAGCGTAGATTTTACATATACTTCGCGCCGTTGACTCAATGAGTCAGATTTAAAAACTGGTGTAACCCATTTTGCCCAAAGTTCAAAAATGGGGACAGTAATTAAGGGAAGCCAGGCTGGCGCTGGCTAACCGACCATTTTTAGTTTTTGACTATTGGCACTCTGGCACTCAACCCTGAGCGCCAGAGTGCAGAAACTAAAAATGGTCAGTTTGTCAGCCTGGCATCGAATCTCTGAATTAATGTAGCTATTTTGGAAACATTGAGCTAAAATGGGTTAATCTAAATATGTTGGATAAAGTAGAATGTTTGTATGTTAGCTTAATTACTTTTTTGACATTACAGCTGCTAACAAAAACAAATACAATGGAACTGCGGTTAACTGTCACGATGGATAGGACTAATATACACTGCAGAAGCACTAGTTATGTCAGGTGGGAAAATAAAGCACCATTTAATTACTTAGCAACATTTCCGCCGAAAGTTATCAAAATCGGTTGATGTACGTCGAAGTTATAGCAAGCCAAAGCAGTGTCGGTTTTTGAGACACAGTGTAGTTAGTGTTTCGCGCTGCACCGAAAACGGCCCTAAATTAAAAACGAAAAACGCGTGATGGTAACAACTAGATGTACATGTGTGGTGCATTGATCGATTGTCACGTGCTGATGCAGAGGTTGGTAACTGATGGATACAATCAGACGATGCAACATGTACGTGATGAGTTGTTTACGCAACAACTTGCTTGTCATCTGACCACTTGACTGTATAAAGCACGTCTCGACTTGTAAATCGAAGGATCGGTCATCCTGCCTCGTTGCCCGAGTTCATTACTGAGCTGGATTATCGTCTTCTCAAGAGAATAACTACGTAATCCCGTGCGTCGCTGGATTAGCTCCGAGCGCCTGGAGAAAACCTGATTTATTTCAGGCTTCAAGTGGCTAGTACGATGCGTACGCAAGTAAGTAAAGCTTGCGTGGTTAACCCGTATAATGTACATCAAACGCAGTTACTGTAGGCTATGTCAGGCAGAGCTTGCATCGGACGAGCTCAACATTAAATTACGCATCCGTAGGATCGTAATTGATGCTGCCCACGAGGGGCTGTGCTTTACTGCTAGGCGAGCTGCCGATCAGCGGAGGCCTAACTCAAAAAATGAACCCTGCCAGTGGCGAGGACAAAAATGCCGCACACAAACTTATTGAAGCCAAAACCCCTAACAGCAAGGATAATTCGATTCAGTTCAATTAATTTCAATAGTAGGCACATGGCCACTGATTAAAACAGTAACATAAGCATGATTAAAGATTAAAGCTTAAACACAACAAAAGCAAATATAAAACCGTAACAAAATATGCAACAACATAAAAACTAAAGCCAGGTTTGGTCGCCTTTTACGACCTCCGGCTTGGAAACGGAACGGGTCTATTCTCATTTTTCAAAAAAGTAGATGTCAGGAAGAAAATGAGTAAGAAAGAAAGCCGAGAAGGAAGTTAAGTAAGCAAACATACATTATAGCGCCGACATCAACAAATGAATCAGAGCGCATTACGGACGCGGATCCCGTATGACGCCTATACTATTATATTGATCAATCTGCGCCCATTTCATTCCGCGCCGTTATCTACTCCACAAACAAGCCAGATGAACTTCCAAAAGTCGATCATCATCATCATCAACGCCACCACGGGAAGACTGACATGTTATATACCACTGAATCCATTCCAGTCTGGTTCTCGCACGTACAAATCATCAGCTAACCATCGCTGTGTGTACTTACTACTATACTACTACTAGTAATAGTAATATTATTATTACTCGCAATGGCGGAGAGTTATCATGGAGCGATACGTTAAGGTACTTAGGTGTGTACATTACTGCTGGACATAAGTTTTTAGCGAACGTGAACTGACGTTCACGTTCGCTATATGCTATCGGCCGTGCGTCTGTCTGTCGTCTGTCGTCTGTCTGTGTGTCGTCTGTAACGTTGGTGCACCCTACTCAGCC
>Ga0209363_1001320_pt1 | contig 11731 bp, 8 predicted proteins | sample WorMetexBAHAMAS3_FD_187385 | JGI IMG/M metagenome (GOLD analysis project Ga0209363, IMG submission 187385) | Marine gutless worms symbiont microbial communities from Max Planck institute for Marine Microbiology, Germany - Inanidrilus exumae... | ecosystem: Host-associated > Annelida > Digestive... | reverse complement strand
CTGCTGCTGCTGCTGCTGCTGCTGCTGCTGCTGCTGCTGCTGCTGCTGCTGCTGGTGGTGCTGCTGCTGCTGCTGCTGCTGATGCTGCTGCTGCTGCTGCTGCTGCTGCTTGCTACGCCTTCCTGCTTTTGGTGATGGTGTGAATTTAGAGATGTGGTTTATTTGCAGTTGTTGTTTATTTGTGAGATATCTGTTGAAACAGTAAACTTGCATATCACTAATCATTCGTGTTTTTCAGTGTACTTTGAGTTCTATCAGTAGCTTTATACGTTATTGTTTTGTTACTGGCCCGCCTAATTGGCCAGCATTGTAGCGGCTGGGCGGTCGGCATTGCACGGCGGGCCAATACGGTTGCATCCCATTAGGGCAACACCTTGTTAGTTTAATAAGTAACTACATTTCAGAGTGGCAGTTCACGTTTCAGCATCATTGTTTTTCCCGTTTCTGTTGCTGCAGTCGATGCTGCTAATACTGTTGCTACTGTTGGTTGCAGACGGTGAGCTGGATGAAGAGAAACTGAAAACAATTGTCATTGAACTGTCCAGCCAAGATGAATGGCAAGTATCACAAACGAGTATTACCTTGCTCTTCATCTCACTGACGAGATACTCCTGATTGACTTCTTTATCAGTAGTTTATTGTTGCGGATGGTGAATATTAAAGTTATTGCACATGCCTCAATCACATTAATGCCACCCATTGTCTTAGCACTGATGTCACTTACCATACCATCATCATGCTGTAGAGACATTGATACAAACATATAGCTTGGTGTGTATCCCAGCTTGCACTAGTTTATATTGGCCATATTACTGTTTTGCTTCGGCATTATTACTGGTCTGCCCACACATAGTGTAGGGGCCAGTATTGTTTTGCTCACTGGCATCTGTCGTCGTCTGTCTGGGTCTGTAACACTCCACGGCCGGCCTGCAGGCAGCTTCACCCACGCAGGCCAGGTGATGACATCATGCCGCCTGCAGTCTAACTATAGCTTCACGGTAGCACTGCGCGGCGGGCCAGTAGTGTAACGTCCGGTTAGTTCGACACCTTGTTCATAAAGATTTGTAGGACACTACAACAATTATGACAGCTTGTTACGTGGATGTTGTCGGTGATATTGCATGGTTGGGTCGAGTGTCTTGTAGTGCTTGTTGGGTCGAGTGTCTTATAGTGTTGGTAGGGTCGAGTTTCTTGTAGTGCTTGTTGGGTCGAGTTTCTTGTAGTGCTTGTTGGGTCGAGTGTCTTGTAGTGTTGGTTGGGTTCTCTTCTGTGAGGAGTGGAGGATGAAAATGGAATGGCTAACCCGGGTTCATCTGAAAGACAGGAGATAAAGTGGTGCAGTGGTGCTATTGGTATATTACTACTAAACATTGTGTGGAGGCTTGTTTGATCTGTCTGTTTTGTGGTGATTGTTCTAGTCAACAGGCGTTGATGAAGCTGCTGAGCATCACTCAGCGAGCTGCTACGGCTGCTGATGATGACATGTGGCACCGACACTTCAAGGCTGTTCTACTCATACTGCTAGAGCTCATGAAGGACGAAGATGTGAGTTGAGCTCACACGTCTGTCTAGTATCTATCGAATATGACGTCCATTAAGTCCTTTCCATCGTCAAGTGATACTATTGGTGTCAAAGATGATTTTCTGTAATGCAAGAAAAGACATTATCAACGTCACGAGTTACAAAGTCTTCTGCGGTAGCGAATGTCTGTCATTGGCTTGAGACAACGTTGATGTTTTTGACACCAGTCACCAACGGTTTGCAGTTGTGATAGTGACGGAATTTTTATGTCAACTCTTCTGAGTCGATTTAATAAAGTGGGTCTCAAATGCCCGTACTTATGTATCAGCCGTCTGTCCGTCCGTCCACAAAAAGTTTCTTTGATTTCAATGAAATTTGGCTTGTAGGTAGAGGTCGATGAGTGATGCATGATTGTATGCAGTATGACCCGATCCGAGGTCAAGGTCAAGGTCATGAGCTCTTTAAAGTTGGAAATCCAGCTATTTCCAAAAGCTATCCCCTCCGCTATTTACAGTGGGAGCTGGCAACTGACTACTGATTCTTAAACTAGGTCTGCGTTAAGTACGTAATCGCTGACTTAAGCAAATTCAGCGATTAGTATTTTTTGCTGTTAAGTCCGTAAGCGATGACGTCTCTGCCGTCAGCAGAAACAGCGGAAAAATCTTTGCTGAGTGCTAAAATAGACATCTTTTGTTTACGTTTGTTTTGCAAAGATGTCGGAACGTTTAGTTTTCGGCGGTGAGAAAAATAACTATACTGAGCTTTAAAGTTATTACATAGCATTGACGCTGATTAGTTAACTTGATGGCGTGAATGTGATGTAATAACGATTATGAAGCCGTTGCTAATAACATCTCGCATTGAATATTTATTATGTAAGCGCTATTTTTGCTACTTTCCATTAAGTGACAACTGAGTACTTTCACTATGCAGTTTTAGTCAGCGATTACGTACTTAACGCAGCCCCGGACACAATATCTTAATTTGATTGGGCCGGATTTTTTATATTTGTCCTAGTTTTTGTGTCACATGACTTTGAACTTTGCAGAAACGTCAGTTGTGAAGAGTCAACCGTCAGTCCTGTATAGGGGGCTAACTTTTGTAAATGTGCATTCACATAATTTTGCTGTATTATGTGGTGATCTAGGGTAAAGTGCGAACTTTGGTGCTGAAGATACTGAAAGAGTTGTTACAGTATCAGGCAGAAAGATTCATGCCGTACGCTGAGCTGACGATCCTTCGGCTGCTCGAGTTTGAGAAGGACTCTGATAAAGAGGTGAGATCTATGTCCGTCAGTCAGAGCTGATCGAGTGACACTGCCATCATGCGGAGGAAAAATAAACGAGGCTTGAAGTAATGACTATTTAACATAAAAGTAATGTTCAGCTAGAAGAAACCAGCACTCACAAGAGTGCACAAACCCAGACTGGCACTGTTTTTGTGCCTCGTGATCTTGACCTTTTGACCCCTAAATAATGTTTCCAGGACTCATGGTGGAACATTTCTTTGTCACGCTTGGTGATCCTAGCTGCAGCGGTTTATAAAGATGTTGTGCGGATAGACAGAAGACAAGCAAATAGCCTACCTCCATGCCTGCTGCGGGCGTGGTTAATAGGCATGTTGAAAATGCAGTACAGTTTCATAGCCTCTGCTATATCTTTCCAGCCAGCCATTGCCTGAGTTGACGCTGGCTAGAAATAACAACAAATATGATTATAATATTGTGCCATACAGTCTAGAAACCTTTGAGATCGCTGACCAGAATAAAGTCGACAGTGTCCTGCAGGTCTGGCCAGACATGAGTTGAATGGCTAAGGTGTTTGTTATTTACACCGGCTCATGGTTACGGATTTCTCTGCCAAGGATAAAGCTAGCGGTGTCAAATTTTGCATGGCAGTTAATCGGCGTCCAAGGCATGGAATCTCCCATTTTTGTGAACTTTGCTCCCCCAGAAGCCCCAAATTGGACGAAATGGCTAGGACGCGGGCCACGCCCATCCGCATGTAAATATTACCATAGAGATGCGCCGACGTAGACGTCATGCTAGGGATGTGCTGTTTGTGAAATCGCATGACACGTAGACGTAGGATCGGCATATGTGGATATATGTCAGTCCCCAAAGACGGACGTACTTGTTTAATGTTGTGTGTGGTAATATCACTGCTGCAAACCACTGCAAGGCCAATGGTGTGTCATATGTCAGGTGCTAAGAGCGACTGATGACTGTACAACGGTGCTTGCACGAGTCATTGATACAAAGCTGTGCATCAGCATTCTGAACCCGCTGAGCGACATGGCTGAATGCCCAATGAACCTGGCCGCTATCAAGATGGAGGAAAAGGTGATCAGGTCGGCTACGGAGCCTGTCGCTCGTGCAATACTGGATCGAGTTGTCCCAACACTGATCAAGGTATGTTGTAATCTTAGTTAGCATTCCATGTTTAGGCTGCAGTCGGCATTATCTGCATGGAGTTAATAGATCGCTGCAGATGTCGCTCACACATAGTTGTCTGTGTCTGTCTGCATGCTGGTCACACTGATGTACACTGCCAGAATGTCTGGACTGATCAAGATGTCATTTGGCTGGCTGACTCGTGGATCTAAGGTACCATGTGCTAGATGTGGGTCTAGATCCGTCTGTAGGAAGGGGACGTACCAGCCCATTGTAACATATCTATGCATGAGTAGATTCTGCCAGGAAATGTGGCATTTGCCGCTGCGACGGGTGATGTTTTGGCAAATTACTCTGTCACTGTATCTTTCCAGCACTGCCGGGAACTTTACAGGGTTTCTTTTCATTTTCGTCAAACCACGACAGTGCCTGCCATGGTATTCAGTGCACTGTGATCCAGTGCTGCTCAAGCTGACAACATGAGCAGCTCAGGCAATGAATGTGAATGGTAATGCTCTTTTCAGTTTTTCTCTTTCCCAGTGACCTGCATTACCACTGTGGTGTGGTGTGGTGCAACCTCCAGTTACTTTATATGTGACATTGTGAGTTGGTTATAATCCTGATGTTTTGTTTCAGTTGTTTCTTCTTTGCAGACGTTGTCTGGTCTTCTAAAAGCTGCATTTGCCGCCCTGTTTGTGGTTTAAAGTTATTCTCATTCCCATGAACGTTACTGTAGCAACAGTGGGTAGCAAAACTCATCTGCCTTGTCAGTTATTTTCTTTTTGGCCCATACTACATCACTGGTGGAAGTTGCAGTAATGGTACTGATTTTTCACACGGTCGGAGTGTTTTGCATACGGACGCCGTGTGTACACTGTCAAATCCATCTTAAGTCAATGAGATTGATCCATTGTTGTGACTTGTATCATGTAACTCTCTCGATGAAGACTTGATCACTGCAGGACCTTTTTATGCAGAGTCCTCATTTTTTGTGGGACTCCAACTCCAGGGTTTAAAAAAATTGGAACTCCGACTCCAGCCCTTAAAAATCTCCAGACTCTTGACTCCAACTGCAAGTTAAAGTCAGACAAGGACTCCTGGACTTGTGTGATTGTGACAGTGTACTGAGTGAACGATGCAGACAGACAAATTCTCAAGATTTTTTAATTATAATAATCCCATATTATTACAAAGTTATTGTAACCTCATTTCAGTCATAGCATGCTCTAAAATGGTGCACAATATTACACAAACAAAATTTAAAATTACTACTCCAGTTTTACAAAACTTATACGGCACTGCAACAAATACATAAAAATCCAAAAGCAGTCTTCTTTTTAGCAGGACTCCGGGATTTTAAAAAATTAGGAATCCGACTCTGGCCCTGGGCTAGAATCAAGACCCGGGGGACTTTGACTACTCCAACTCTGCAGCCGTGCTAGTGACACACTAATGATAACAGCAGTTAGACTGTGATATGGCTGGTTGATGCAGCCCTGCTATGATGTGGCTGATGGGTTGATGCAGTGTTTTGAGTCGAGTGACAATAGCAGTGTACGCAAGTCCAGCATGCTCTGCCTTGTCGCACTGCATGATAAAGTCGGCAAAGACCTACTACCTCTGCTGTCATCTCTCAATCCAAGCAAGGTACTCAGACTTTTATCAGAGTATGATCTTCGTCTGTTTCTTAGTGCAGTTGATGCTGACAGTTGTGTTCAACATGAATATGCATTCAGTTTTTAAAAGTACTTCTACTATTTTCAGTTCTTTTTGTTTCCCACAACAACTGAGCAAACCGTCTGTTAGTGTCCAGTTCTTTTCACATTTTCACTTTGCTTTGCTTTCTTTGTTCTGGGTCATGTAATAATGTGATGTGTTGGTTATTGTCAGTTACATGATCAGCTCTAGCGGTCACTGCGTCACAGAAATGACTGGTCATTGGCCATCACGTGGTGCATTGCATGGTATTCTAGACCATTTCTCACTGGCCGTATCTAGTGCTATGTGTAATGGCGTCTGTCCGTTCGTCCGTCTGTCTGTCTGTCTGTTGTTTTCTAACATTAATAGAGCATGCAGCACATACTCAACGTGACTCACCAGGGGGCAGCATGCGACGCGGCCAGGATACATTTCGGCCAGTCCGGAAGGAGCACTGACCAGTTTGACACATTGTGATCATACATAAGTGACGCTGGCATGTGTGTTGTGTAGATGAAACTGTTAAATCTCTATATCAGTCGAAACCAGGAGCAGAAGGATGGAAATTCCGAGCCGTCATCCCCAGCATCACCACCTCCCTACATGCCCAGTGTGCAGTGACACTATGCTGCAGAGACTGCCGTCTGTGTATTGTCCTCACGTTACACAAACTCTTTACTTTACTTTTAGCAACCTTTTGGCTGCATTTTAGGTCAACTTTTTAACAGTCGACCTAATAAAGCCGGTCTCAAATGTCCGTCCGTACGTCCATCCGTACGTAAGTCCGTCTGTCCACACACAGTTTCTTCGATTTCAATGAAATTTGCATGTAGGTAGATGTCGATGAGTGATGCACTATGCTATGCAGTATGACCCGATCCAAGGTCAAGGTCACGAGCCCTTCAAAGTTGGAAATCCGGCCATTTTTAAAAATATCTCTGTCATTTACAGCGGGACCTGGCAACTGACCACTGATTCTTAAACTAGGGCACAATATCCAAATTTGATCGGGCCAGATTTCTGACATTCGGCCTGGTTTTTGTGTCACGTGACTTTGAAGTTGGCAGAAAGTCCGTTGTGTAGAGTCGATCGTCAGTCCCGTGCGGGGCTAATGTTTGTGCATTTGTTTTAGTTGTAATTGTCTTTACATGCAGTTTTGTCGGCCTGTGAGACGTGACAACTGTCATGTTACGTAGACTGAAAACGTTGCATTGTCAAACATTATTTATGGTGAGTGCCAAATTATTTCAAGCGAGTAATATGTAACTCACTGTAGCGTATTTGGCTGTGAAGCGAGCGCGGACGATCTATCTATCTTCATCAGTTGTGATCGTATATAGTATGTCTATTTAATGATGGCATTTGTCTGCCATTTAATGTTTAATGCAGCTGAATTGGTGTGATTATTTCTGGTGTATTAAGCTCACTATTTTGTTGTCGTTACATTGTCCTATGCACGCTGACTATGCTACTGCAGCAGTAATGCTATACATTGACTATACTGATGTTCTTTTTCCCGCTGTAGCCAAAGCCGACCTGATGGCAGTGAACATCTTTGAGGCATGTACATGTGTATGTGTGTGTTACTAACTGATAGACTTGAGCTGGCGGACCAGCGCTCGTGGTAATTTTATACGTCTGTTGCTGTTATTTCTACCAGTAGGCGTGGTTTTGTTTGCTGTGAGCTGTCACTCATCCGTGTATGTCATCTATTCATAGCGAATTTTGTAATTTCTATGCTGACAGATGATGTTGTGTTATGTGCTTCCTGTGTGTGGCCTTAGTGGTCGTGGCTGGATTTCGTCTGATACAGATAAACCACATACTAGCTCCAATAATTAACTCGTTGGTCTCCAGTTCAATTCCAACTGGCGACGTCATGTGCCTTGCAAATGTTTTTGTTTTAAAGTTTCAGTTGAATCGGTTTTCTGTCCTAGTTATTTTACTTTAACTTTAATTTGTGTTTTAATTTGTGCTAATTATTGAATACTGTAGTTTAACCCATTTGTATCTTATCAATCGCCATGACCCCCAGAATGTAATATTTGTAAATTGTAACAGATTACTTACTATGAAAGATACTGTCAGATTGTACAGCATAGAGTCATTATCGACATAAAGTTTAATTTCTAGACTAATGATGATGAACTCTTCAGTTAATTGACTAGCAGAAGGCTTCAGTGCAAATGTCATCTTGTGTGATAAATTATAGTCCTATTCTATAATCTAAATTGCATTGAAAGCACCGTTCATTCCTAACTATCGACGAGAACAACAGTAAGTCTTATGTGCAATGCAGCTGACTGGTCTGGTACTAGATTTTGAATAGAGTGATCTGCGGTAGCTGAGCTTCCTGTAATAGCCGTGGTGACAGTCAGTATGAAATTAGTCTGAGCACCATATGCGAAAACTACGTTATGATTTAAGCCAACAACGCCTACATAGAGCTGTCTTCATTGAGTGATTCTGTCTCTCTGATGTTCATCTTGAGATGATCTTAAGACTCATCACCACCAACCGCAGATGCAATGACATTGCAGTTTGACTACAAGGGGCTGTGGTTTGTGATCGCAGGTTTGACGTGACAGCAGATATGTAAGCTGAGCATAAAATGATGCGTGAAATTGTCCGTTTGTAGTCCTATTGTGTTCATATTGTAGCATCATGCTGATTGTAACCATGGCTTGAACATCGTTGTCTGCTGCAGCAGCCATGAGATGTTCAGTTTGTCTGTAGTTGTATGTGTGCCTCTACGTTTAAGGGTGCGATAATGACCTGAATTGGGTTGAAAGCGCCGTTAAACCCCAACCACCCGTATGCGTGCCTCTGTATTTTAGTGTCGGTTTTAGTTAAGAGTTAGTGGAACTCTGACTGATGATTTTAAAAAATTTGAAGATAACGTTTGTGATGGTGAACATAGAGTCCTCACAGTGCACTAGAGTGAGGCGACGCTCACAGTCTAATGATGTAGACTGAATACTGATATTTAGTTATGTTTCAAATGCTACTTTGTGTGGTAAAACCGAAACGTTTTTATCTGTTGCTTGAAGTGTTGTTGCTGTTATAGCTCCGTAGTAGACTGCACTATGAGTGCCTTTCCTGCAAGATCTAACATTCAGTTTGCTCAACAGTATAGCAACGTCAAAGCTCGTTTCTTGGTTCTCTATCTTCTCACTAGAGTTGTGTCTATATTTTCCTAAGTATAGCTGTTGTGATCTTCATAGTGTTGAAATATTTTTGTGAAATAGCAGTATTTTGGACATCAGTTTGGCTTCATTATATTTTAAGATTAAATATTCGATGATATCCAGTTTTGTTCCTTCTTGTCTAACTAAATATGCATCTACAGCGTGCATTGAGGTGAGGTCTTTAGTGTAGCTGGTGATTAATTCTGGATCCCAATAGTAATGCATTTCCTGATCATGGATGTGTTCATACTAACGATATGATTGAAAGAAGGACCGAATTGGTTATACTGCGAGATACTGAAATGTAAACACTACCCACTCCGGCATAGACGCCGGCGTGGGTAGGGCGTTCAGTCGCGTCTGTCTGTCTGTCTGTCTGCGCTCTAACAGGATAACAGCTTGAGCTATCAACACCAAACTTGGTACACATGTACTCTATAGCAGTCGCTCGGCATGCATTGACCCGGAGGTCAAAAGGTCAAGGTCACGCGGTTACCAAAACCGTCACGTCACACGGTTGCTAGTGACCATGGCCGGTAGCTGTGCTGCGTATTCCTATTCCTGTGCTAGCTGTGGCGTTGCCGGCGTGGGTCTGCATGTCGATACGACTGCCTATGTTTTGTAGTTACTGTGATTATTATTATTACAGCCAGTGCCTAGTTCTCTGACACTGCTTGTCATCAGGAAGGCTGTCTGTCCAGACCGTAAAAATTACTGCTCGAGGAATCTGCTGAGGTTTCCATAGATAACTGAGGAAGCGGGAGAAGCTGCTGTACAACGTGGTGACAAGTTGTTCTTGCAGTCACGTGCGCTCATGCACTAAGTTCCGTTTCAAATGATGTGCTTTAACTGTGTGCTTGTTATTTACGACATGTGTGTGTGTTAGACTTACTGTGTCATACGCGTTCTTTTGGCTCTGTTTGTAGTGATGGTCTGGTAACGTTACGTAGCTCGTCTGCTGCGGCGGCGCATCACTAACACACAGGACGCGCACCTGCTGCAAGTGTATAGGAGATTTTGTTGTTCAGTAATCATTTGTATTTGTATTACACCCGTTTGTATATCGTGCTAAGTGTGTGCTTTTAATAATAAATTCTGTGGCAAGAATATGGGGCTTGTTTGTGAACAGTAATAGGCTAGGCACACTGGTTCATAATGGCTTAATTATTACTGGCCCGCCTACATATAATGTATGGGGGCAGACTAGTACGGTCGCTGATGTCTGTCGTCGTCTGTAACACTCCATGGCCGGCCTGCATGCGGCTTCACCCGCGCAGGCCAGGCGATGACGTCATGCCGCCTCCAGTCTGATTATAGCTGCACGGCGGGCCAGTCGTGTTACGTCCCGTTAGGATGACACCTTGTTATTTATGCTATCCTCATTAGTCGGCAGTTCGGACTAGTTGTAACAGCGTTGCTCTTACGTCGAGCCCTGTTAACGGCTTGTTATGTCATCAGCCACTCTTGCTAACTCAGCCTCCTACCCTTAGTGGGTGAGTAATTGTTTGTGTGTGTTTACTTAACTTCCATTCTCCTTTTCTTTCTTCTTTACTTACTTCTTTCTGCTTTCTTTCTGCTTTCTTTCTTACTTATTTATACTATTATTTACTTATTTACTTCCTTACTTGTTTACTTTCTGACATATCTATCTACTCCTTTAGAACAGACCCGTTCCGTTTCCAGGCCGGAGGTCGTAGGAGGCGACCAAACCTGGCTTTAGTTTTTTTGGTTAATTTTATGTTTCAGTTTTAGTTCCGCCTCTGAAGTTACGACCCTATGGCGCTATACAAATATGTTTTATGTTGATTTTGTTACGGATGCATGTTTGCTTTTGCTGTGTTTTTGTTTCAGTTTTTTCAGTACTAAGTCAAGAGATTGGCTCGGAAATGTCTCTGAAATTACCTGTTTTGTGTCGGGCTGGACGTAAAACCTTAACACAGTCAATCAACCAGCCTAGGGCCACTGTCATTGCTCTGCGGCGGGCAAAGTAATGGTGTCGCACTGGCTGTGTGTGGTATTATCCACGTATACAACCCGCAGGATAAACCCAACTGTTATCACTGGCGACTGAAACTCGCAAGAACCGTTAAATAGCCTACTGTTTGGTCTATCAATGCGTTAACGCGTGCACCTTGTTACAGTGGGGCCTACATAAAGATACAGCCAAGAGAGTACAGGGCAGGCTGGCAGCTTGGAATGTCGTCCATTTCCCCTGCTTCACTGACCAGATGTAGGCTAATGACTCACCTAGCTGTAGCAAAGGCAGTGTACAATCGCGTTAATTACCACTTGCATAATGTTGCGAGTACATGACATGTATTTGTCACTGGAACCATGGAAAAAATAGTCACTGTGCACAGAATGGTGTAACTATAGTTTCCGCTGTTGAAAGGCTTCAGTCATCACGACGACCTCTGTCACAGTATCTCAGAGCGTCGTCTAGCTGTACTGTCTGTCTCTAGTAGGCGTTCATAGCTCGTGAGGCTACAGACTTGAAGTGAGTTCTTTTGGAGACGCGAAATCGTCGAATCGTTCTATCTGCTCCCTACAAAAAAAAACGCAAAAAACACGTCTACTGGTCCTTTAAGGATTTACGAACTTGGGACGTGTATAGCCACTAGCCAACAACAGTATTTTACAATATTTCGTCTGTCGTCTCGGCTTGTCTGCCTTTCATAGTCATCGGATCGGTGCGTAGAAGCTTACACTTGACAGTAGAACATCCAATAGTACGGTAACGTGATCCAGTAACATAGCTGAATATTAACTTCGTGGCTGCACGTGGCGGACAATGCTTTATCATTCGCCGGACCTCGCGCATGGAACGTAAAACAGTCGCCATCGTGTACCAGCTTTCGGAAGAGGCTTAAGACACATTTGTTCAAGTTTTAGTTTACGCCGACTGTTGCGGATTTTGTCACCGTTTTACTA
>Ga0209363_1001319_pt1 | contig 11733 bp, 8 predicted proteins | sample WorMetexBAHAMAS3_FD_187385 | JGI IMG/M metagenome (GOLD analysis project Ga0209363, IMG submission 187385) | Marine gutless worms symbiont microbial communities from Max Planck institute for Marine Microbiology, Germany - Inanidrilus exumae... | ecosystem: Host-associated > Annelida > Digestive... | reverse complement strand
TGTTGAAAGAGTTCAGTTTGTTGACTATACTTTACAGTGCATGCGTAACTTGGACAGCAGCAGCCATTCAGTTACATCCAACTCACTGCTACAATGAAGTACTGTTAGATATTCCATTCTGTAAAACCTCCTTTGTTTATAATGACAGAAATGAAATACATTATTTATGTGTAACATTTCTTGTCTTTCTTATTAGCACAGCCCACAGGCAGTTGGTTATTCTATGCATCTGCAGCAACTGCCAATACTTCCTACAGTCTACGCGAGACAAATGACAAATGTATTTAAAACAAATGTATCCAAAATTGCAGTCATTAACAACTACATGCAATGCAGATGCGACAGTCAACAGAAGAAAATCTGTGCAGAACAAAGAATCACACATGAATATCTGAAATGGTATAAACCAATATTATTGCAAACACCAAGTAGTAACATGCATTAAATTTCTCTTAGCAACCTACTATATCTACCTACTATATCTAGACTATTTTTGTTGCTATTCTAGTTGATGCTACATGCTACTCTCACTTTTTGTATAACTAGGCATTTCCAGTCAGCAAAAAAACCATTGAGATAATTGCAGCATGTAAGTATATAGTTAAGCGTGCAATTCCGCACTATGGGCTAAGCGAAGTCTGCTTTCTACGACTGCCTTGTTCCATGCAAGATAAAACCATGGAAAGTCTTAAGTGTCTAGATATGCTACAATTATTATTAGCCTACATCGCAGTACTACGTACTTAGATGCCGTAAGTAGATGCCGTCTATTGTTCCCGACTGTTTGCGTCGAGGACTTGGGTGGGTCCAGGGAAACACCTATTACATATAGTGGACCGCTGTGAGGCGAATACTGTATTGTGTTCATTCAACGCAATACAGCCATCTAGCTGAGGTTGGTTTTTGACCACATTGCGTTAGTTGGTGACATGCAACATTGACATGATCAACAAACAGCCGCGTTGGCATGTGGTAGTGACAGGCAGAAATACTGTGTATATTTGGAGAAACAGAACGTTTGAAAAACACAAGCTGTTACTGCACTCTAATAGCATCCCTAATCTTTACAGGGCAAATGTCATTCTCGTCACCCACCAACACTCCAACAGTGTCAAATACTAAAGCAACTCACAGGCAACGACGCCAGCCACTGAACGTCATCCTCTCTGCATCCACTGACTAACTTGTTACAAAGCAATATCCATCAACAGCTACATTGCCAAAGTCCACGCTGAACCAGAATGACAAGCTATTCAGAACAATCTATCTGAAGAGTCATCGCATGATCAGTCAATTAACACGAGTTCATGTACACCTGGCACAAGTAATTGGCTGCGAATGACAATTATATTCACATGGCCGTTCACATTCTGTAACTCGTCAGTTCACAAATATTACATAACTCTAATGTTAATGACTGATTAAATATTAACAGATATACAGTCACTATGCAAACAAGGTGTCGCCCTAACGGGACGTAACCATACTGGCCCACCGTGCTGTGTCGGCCACCCAACCGCACATGCACTCAACCCAGCCCGCCTGCCAGCAGCGTTACAGACGATGCTGACTTAATAGGATACAGCAATTAGTAGTATAGTGAAAACAAAATACATTAATGGGATTAAGTGACTGCATTTTGCACAGATATGTACAGCTAGTTAATGCGGAAATAATGAGTACTACTGGAATTACGCAGAAAGGCAGCAGCAGCTCCAAATACATCACAAAGTCCCACAGCATCATAGTAAATGTCTGTTTAAGCACACATAACCCAGCAGACTGGTATCTTCATTATGAATGGCAACTGAGGCTTTTGAATGCACGCATATGAAGTGTATGCTGGATTTGTGATCTGAGAAGCAAAGGAAGTGGGTAGATATAATTGTAGATAACACTGCAAAGCTAGATCTAGTGATGACAGAACATAATGGCACCATACCTCATAACAAGGTGATTGATTAAGGTTTTACGTCCCACCTGACACAAAATAGATACGTTCTTCCCAGTCAATCTCTTGGCTTAGTACAGAAAAAAGAAAATCGAACACAACAAAATCAAACATGCATCCGTAACAAAACATACTACTACATAAAATTAACACAAAAAAACTAAAGTCAGGTTTGGTCGCCTCCTACGACCTCTGGCCTGGAACGGAATGGTCTATTGAGTGGATAGATAAGTCAGGAAGTAAAAGAGTAAGGAAGTAAATAAGTAAGGATGAAAGCATATGGAAAGAAGTAAGGAACGAAGTCAAGTAAACACCCAAACAATTTATATAGCGCCGAAATCAACACATGAAATACGGCGCATTACCACCCCGGAGCCCGTATGAGGCCCACATAAGAAGGGAACCATATTGTATATATCATATATTACTGCACCATTTATTTTATGAGGTAAATGAAATCAACAAAAAATAACAGATTCAATATCAATCATAAGTAATACTCGTAATATCGGGTATCACGTAAAACAAAAGCCAAAATATTGAACTACAAATCTACTGATTGACGGGCAGCCAATTAATGCATTTTACAATGTGTAAAACCATATTCAAGTGTTGTCGGTATCACACTAGCTGGTAAAGAGCTGCAGAACTGCTAGTAATGACAAACTGTAAGATGGTGCAATTGTGTACAAGCTGTATACATCCACATCATGCAGGTTTCAGCAGGATACATATTCATCACGTGTGTAATCGTATGTTCTTCTGCAGTCAAGCCCATCATATTGAAGACAGATGCTAAGTTTTGCATCAGTTCAATGCATCTCTGCATTTACTGCAGCTGCATCAACTGCCAAAAATTCAGCACAGTGGATCAAGAGTTAGCGCAGCCAGAATGGTGAACTGCTGGATTATGATCAGCACTAACAGACAGTCACATTATTACAAGAATGGACAAGAAACAGCTAATCACAGCATTAGTTACGCATGCCAAAGAATGCCTAAATACAAGCTGCTCTTACAACAGTATATACACTTCGCAGCATGCAAGGACGATAATGAAAAATTTGTATAAAATCTATACAACAGAGGACTATGACCTCTAACAGTGTGAAATAAATATACTACACAATCTCTGACTGCTGTGCAATCAAATGTCAAATGTGCACATACATATGTAACAACAGTATCAGAACTTGTCAATGTTAACGATAGTCACATGCCGAGAATTTCCTAAAAACCATAGCTTCAGTGACTTGTTTTCAGCAATATACAAGGGAGAACTCCACCGGGCTTAGGTACTTGTTGGACTGTGCCGAAGTCAGTTCTGAAGATTAATACACTGAAGCAGTGAGTGAATGCTGTCACAGCACTGAACAGCAGCTGGAACAGCCACGCTCAACACTTTTGTCCTTCTTCATCTCACCTTAACAAACATCATGGTAATATTTCATTCATTACCTGCATCAATGACGACATACAGGGTTCAACCCAGTGCAAATCCCCGACATAACCAAGGTTAGTGAAATGCCAGCAAGGTTTTGCAAGCCACAAAAGGATTGGTGGTGATACCTTACATAGCTCCGACCTCCAGCTGTAGAATGTTTGCCCTCATAGATCAAAACCATATTGCCATGGTGGCACAACACGGATGTCTCCCGTTCTTGGATGTCTCCCGTTCTTCGCTGCATGCTGGACATTGTAGGACATTTTGTACATAAAGATCGTACTGCCTTAATCCCAGAGCAAAGTGTGTATTTTGTCCGGTCCATGTAAAAACATCTTGGTTCATCTTCTTTACACTGCTCCTTATATGCCCACTGTCAGCATTGACCTATGGCAGGTCAGTTATATGCAGCCAATAATGCAGATCATTAAGTCAGCCACAATCAAACGGAAAACCACTCAATAAATGGTGTTTATCCACGATTCTGAAACCATTCTACTCACATCGATCTTTGTCCCATCTCTCACAAATTCTCTCCCTGGATTTACAGTCACAGAAAATTGACACAACGAAAAGTATGTTATGATATTTTCAAAAATTAATTATCCAAGCCATTGATCCAAAGAAATGCAGCGCAAGATGCCAGTATAGAAAATAAAGTGTACATCAAATTTTAGCTTGATATTAGAATTAGAAAGTACACTTGTATAGCCCATTAAACGAAAAGAATCGTCTGTAATGCGCTGAATGCGTAATCTGCTCGAATAAAAACGTCTTTAGAGAGAGTTTGAAGATGGCTATAGATTTCAATTTCCGCACATTTTCAGCAAGTACGTTCCTAAATAGGGGACAGATGGAATACAATTGACGACTAATGTGCAACAGCCACATATAATGTTCCCATTCTACAGGGTGCACCAATAAAAAACAATCCCTTAGGAAAATTCTATATCTCCACAATTGTATGAGATGTTTAAACTTAAACTTATAGCTTTTATAGTTTTTACAGAGAAGGATTAAGGCAATATATTCAGCAAATTTTGTTGCAATATTTGATTTTAAAATTACAACTACTTGAACAGTACATTTTTAAGTGAACAAGCACGGTATATTTTTATTGACATTTGTTAATGTTTTTGTGATGGGTAAACTGAGCAGTGTTGAAAAACTAGATGAAACATTATTCACTGCTGTTCTTCACAAGGATAAACACGTGCTTCGTTACAGTTTGCCAGATCGCCGCAAAACTTCATACTCTCTTACGACAAAACGTCACGAACTCATGTTGGCTGTTAGGTGCGATTCTAGGAACTTTTCCAAAGACTTTTGTTCAAAGACGTGTACTGATTTTCTCATTACTTATTCTTGCAAGTATTACCACATTTATCTGTATTCCGTGTAAGATGTTGCGTTTTATCAACTACATAATAAACCTATATGATGATCAGGGATGTTAACAAGGCCAGAGGTGTCAAGGCCAAGGCCAGTAAGCCAAGGTCAGAGACATGCAAGGCCGAGGCCAAGGCCATAGACCCAAGGCCAAGAATGTGAAAGTAAATTTTTCCAGTAAATGGCAAAGTTAATCCAGTCTTTCAATTTCGAGTCATTTTCGCTGTTCTCTAAAAAAACTAAAACAAGTAAGTAAGCCAGGCCTTTTATGACAAGTACTTGGCCAATCAGATGTTGAAATTCAATGCAAATTCTCAATAATTCAGTATTGCATTATTTATATAATATGGCGTTTGGCCTTGATATTTATTCCAAGACCAGAGCATTCAAGGCCAAGGCCAAAAACTCAGGGCCAAGGCCAGAGAATTCTAAGGTCAAGGCCAAGAAATTTGGCCTTAAGGCCAAGGACAAGGATTAACATCCCTGATGATGATGATGATGAAAACAAAGTGCATACTGTGATGCTTCGCAAGCATCAGGTCGATGAGACGGGTTCAGCTGTGACGCGTCGTGCAGGTAGCGGTAGGCTGTGTTGCTGCAGCTGGTGAATATTCTGAACACTGTTTAAATACTGAGTGGGCAGCTGACATTCATCACTAGAGTGTTTGAATTGTTGATGAAAAGCTGTGTAAAGTTTCATTCGTAATTCCTGAATATTCAATGTGCAACTGCATGTTCAGATGAAAAAGTGAACTTTAAAGTTTAAACTGTTGTATCCATTGAACCATATCAATTGCTTCAGTGAAATTTGCAGGATATGTTGTGTGAATACTCACATATAAAGTCTGAATGTTTGGCTCAAATCTGTACTACCACTGCTGAAATACAGAAATTCTACTAAGGAATAGTTTTTTTATTGGCACACCCTGTACAGTAAGTAGTTGTTGTGCTTGCAGAACCTATGTCAACAGTCGAGAACAACACAGTGTATTATGTAAAGTGGAAATTGAAGCACATGTATGCATCTCGAGTAACGTGTGCCATGCAGTAACATTAATAATCTGCACTCAAAACTCCAGTGTGTGATCAACATATTTTGCAGGTCACAATATTGACAATACTAGTCATATATAAGAAAAAGACTTGGCATAAAGTCACAAGTTTTGATTTTGAGTAAGGTCATGACGAAAGCACCCTTATTTTTTGTGGACCAAGATCCTCCTTCATAGCATAATGCAGTGTAGATAAAATTCTAACACATTTTATGCCTGCTTTTTTCCGAGGTCATTTTGAAGGTGGCCTCATTTTTTCAAATTCTAATGTACTGTAACTTGACAAGCCATATAATAGTTCTAACTCTGCTCATGTGAGCAAAAGAAAACGAAAACCCTCCAATTTTGAAGACCATCCTGTAAGAGCTAATTAAGTGTTGCCTGTCCAAAGAAACCCTTTCCCATCCACTACTTTTCTTAAATCCTACTAAACGAAACAATGAAGACAAACTGAAATGAAGTCCTAGCTTTGCAGATATAGTCAAAAACATTATTTTAAAAAAATATTTACGCTACTATTGAGTGATTTAACAATGTGTTGCTATGTCTTATGTCTGCAGTGTCATAATCGACATAGGCTTATTGCAACTTACTCTGACTATTTGGCTCGGGAAGGTGTTCACGAGCAACTAGATGCATCACTGTTGTTTTACCAGTTGCAAGGCGAAGACCTGCAAAGCAACAGACAGCCATAGTCTCCATCCATGATTACCACACTGACAACTTTTAGGAAAAGTTCTGTTCTGTTCTTTATCCATCCTTGATCAGGGGGTTGGCCACACTATGGACGTACTTTCTCCATTCATCTCTGCCCCGTCATTCCTACTGACTCTTTGTGAGAGTCCTGTCCACGTACCGTATTGATGTTGTCCATTCAGGCCGTGTGTGGTCTTCCTCGCCTGCATGCATCTCAGGCCTGGCACTGTTCCTTGCCAGTCCATCAAGTGCAGAGGATATTCCATGCCCATCATAGTCATCCAGAGCTTATCATGCGAGATAGAGTCGAATGCCTTCTTGAAGTCCACAAAGCACATACTCAGTGTTGCAGGTGCTTGCATGCCTTGTGCATCAATATACTGAGATTCATGATTTGGTCTCTTGTCCCTTTTCCTTGTTGGAATCCTGACTGTTTGTCTGCAATTTCTGTTTCAGTCTTCACTCGGATCCTTTCCAGTATGATATGAAGAAGGATCTTGCTTGCATGTGAAACAAGAGCAATAGTTCTGTTTAAGATCACCTTTCTGGGGAAGTGGGATGAACGTGGAGAACGTCCATTCCTGTGGCCACTCGCCAGTTTCCCAGATCACCACATATATTCTGTGCATTCTGTCCAGTGCTGTGTCTCCTCCTGCTTTGAACAGTTCTGCTGGGACCTCATCCAGGCCTGTGGCTTTGTGACTTGCTGTCTGACATATGGCACGAGAAATCTCTGAACGAAGTGGTGGAGGCTCTTGCTCCCAATATTCTTGTTCAGTTCCTTTTTCTTCTTCATCATGGTACAAGTCTTCACAATACCGTTTCCACCTGTCTGGGACTTGTGCAGCTTCAGGAAAAATAGTATTTTAAAAATGTCATTCTGGAATGGTGTTGACGATATGAAAAGTTACTAAATTATTACGTTTAAAACTACAGTGTCAGCAATCCTTAACTTATACACATACAGTTTGGTTTTGTAACGCACTGTGCTGGTAATATAATACAGCACTGGTATCAGAAAGCCAGCGTAAAGGTAGCAACGCTTCTTTGCTTCAGGATTCCGGTGGTAGATGAAAAAAGGATGTGGTAAGCCACTGGTTTGGATCGGTCCTTCGTGTTTCCTCAGTGCTTTGACTTCACATTGTTGGCTGAGTGATGGAAGAACGTCTTTTAAACACATCTTGCCAATCACAATGGCACCAAGTCTTAGCGATCTGAGACTGTTTGCTTAATGACTCGAGGCAGTTTGGGACTTTGAGGATGTCAACTTGGGTAAACGACAACAGTGCCAAGTACTACACCGTAAGTAAGTTTATAAATGTTGTAGTATATGACAATGCTAGATTTCACAAATATATGGTATTGTTAGAGTGTTGTACAGACGACGATCAAAGTTAATGGGGAAGGGCAAAATCTGACACCACGTCACCAAAATATGCATATGTGACTATGTTGCAGGTATCTGCAACCCCCAAAAATTTATCGCTCACTGCCAAAATAGTTTTTAAGGATGACAGTGACAGAGTGGCTGCATACTGTAAACCCCTTTATGTTCGCGTGCCCTTTATTTTGCGAATTTCGCGAGCTTAACGAAACCGCGAACTTAAAGGGCATGAATATTGATACTGTAGCAACTTCAATTGGCATTACTCGTGTTGGAATTGTGCGGCTTGAATTCGCCAAAATAAAAGGCGCCAAAATAATTTTGCATGCAAAATCGTCAACTTTTAGGGCAGCCAAATTAAAGGGTTTTATAGTAACACAACTAAAACAGCAAAAAAAACAAAAAGGCTATATTACTTATCAGCACACTGGTTATATGGAGATGTGCTGCTAAGTAATATCACCTTGATTTTTGGCATTTTTGCTGTTTTAGCTGTGTCATGTAGGCACTGTCCTCCATACAAACCATTTCAAACTGAAATTTTTTTACAATGTATCATTCAGATAAGATAACTTCTCAACAGGAACAGTTTCTACTTGCATACTCACCACCCAGAGTTACATTGTCGTGCAAGAACCGCCCTTGATAAATCAGTCGCAGTATATTCACTGGAGGCAGCTGCTCATCCTCCCACTCTGAACAACAACAAAAGCAAGCACCAGTAACGATTAACCGAATATTTAAGCATTAATACAATGCATACTAAAACTGAACTGCAGATGCGATTTATTCACTTGGTTATAATGTGCCATTTTAACTTGGCTCCCATGCAGACTTACTAATTTAAGACTGGAAAAAGTATGTGAAGAAACTAATTACCATAAAAATTAGATTACAATACGCACAATTGTATAATACGCACCCCCAACTTCAAGGGGAAAATCGTGGGAGAACTAGCTGAGCTGCATAATGCACACCTATTCTACGCACAACTCGGTACAAAGTTGTTTACTGACACAAACTGCTTCCCCAAGGTCAACATAGATGACAAACTAGGAGGTTGAATACATGAACTAGGGGGTCGAACCCCCCAGTAATTTCCACACTGATCCTAAGTTTATCCAAAGATAATCTTAGGAACTTTTGAAAATCGGGCCTCTACTCCAAAGCATCTTTGTAACCAAATTGCAGCAGGTGCATGCCATTACGTGTGTAAATATGCGGGTATGACTACACATCATGTGAAGCTTTTAGAGCAGGCCTAATTACATTTCACAATAATGTGTACTTCACTATAACAAACACTGGACCCCATTAACATACCCAGTACTTCCCATGAACATACTTCACAAAACAATTTTCATAATTACACACTTCATGCCCATGAAACTATCAGAAATACATTATTGATTTGCGGCACGTAATAACAGCCACGTGTCTAAAAAAATAGGTGACACTAATGATATGATTTGAACTCACCTTCTGGCCAGTTGTCGTATACATGTTGGGTAATGGTTGCAACAGATACTGACGGCACAAACAGGAACTCATGAGTTTTGCTTGATACATGAATTAACTTCAGATTAATCTGTCCCATAGATTTAAACAAACAAACAAGCCTGTGAAAGTGGCACATCTCATCAATGAGAATAAGCAAAATATATGATCACAAATACTGACACCAATGCAATAGAACATGCAGCAAATCAGACAATGTCAGTAGCAAGCTGAAAAACCCACACACACTGATTTAACTGTCACTTTTGGTTGGGTGACAGGAAGGGCATCCTACCTGTCACTTGATCCACAAAGCTTCTCCAGGCCAACTCAGCCTCCTACCCTCGGTGGGATGGGAAATGAGTAACGGCCAAACTGCTGTAATACTGTAAAACCCTTAAATTTGGCTGCCCTAAAAGTTAGCGATTTCACATTCAAAATTATTTTTCGCCTTTTATTTTGGTGAATTCAAACCATACAATTTTAAGCCAACATACTATACCAATTAAAGATGGCACAGTGTCGATATTCATGCCCTTTAATTTCACGGTTTTGTTTAGATCTCAAAATTCGCAAAATAAAGGGCGCGTCAATATTAAGGGTTTTACAGTACTCTGCAGCTGGGAGTATGGGCAGGATGGCTCATTCCATTCGTAGATAAATGTGTGGGTGGCAGATAAAACTGTGTGATCCCTTTAACACGTGCCATCGTGAGCACTTTAGAGATGACCTTCATAAATAAGCGCTATACAAATCTATGCCTTTATCTTTTTTAACGGAACATGTGCAGGAAGAGAACCGAGGAGAAACGGACTAGCGAAAGTTCCCCTGAAAACGACAGGTAAAATGGAAAGTGGAGGGGAGGTTACAGCATTAATAACACTGCAAATAACACAATCACTTGGCATCAGCTGTTACATAGTATACATTCTACTGATTACAAATATAAATACAGTCAAACCCGTTTCATGTCACATTAGAGGGACTGTCTATATTATGTGATATTACACGGAGTTAACATTAAGAGGAGTTGCGTTATTGAAGTGAATGTCAATATTCAACTATTTGTACTGTACTTCTTTACTACTGTACTGCCGTAAACATAAACGTCCAGCACGGTTTTCATTGCACATTTGCTGTATATACCAAAAAGTGTCATGCTCCTTAACAATTTTGTCCCGGTTTTTCGACAGCTTCAATACTGTTGACACGTCAATGCCAAATATTTCTGCAATGTCTTTGCACTTGACGTTTGCATCTAACAATTTTATAGATTTACATTTTTTTCCTAAATCTAAATCTACGAGTTTTCACTTACAGATCATTTTAGCAGTTGCAGACTTACTATACACATGGTACAAGGTCTTAACGCTGACTGTGATTCGGCATGCAGAGGCAAGTCAAGCCAGGATATCGTTGAAATCTAAGAAAGCAGGGCACATGACATGGTCTCACAGCCTCCCTCCATCTCTGCATGCAGCAACCTGTATACAGTGCCTCCAACTCTGTGCCTCCCCGCCACGGTCGCTGCATTGAAGCTGACCTCCACGGGAAGCCTATAATTAACATGTAATAAGCAGATGTTGGCGACACGACGTGTCAGCAGGTAGTGTGATGCTATCAGCTAGACACCAAGTGATTTGCAGCGGTGGAGTGGTGGTTGATCTGTGATAATAAGCGGGGCATTTAAAGCCATGGTGCATTCATACATAGTGACATTAACAGATTTGTGACATTACGCGGAGTGATATTAGCTGGAGTATTGCCTGGATATATTCAATGGGAGCTAGCCGAAGATAAAGTTTTCTGTGACAGAAAGCGGAGTGTGACATAAACCGAAGTAATATTAAGAGGGTTTGACTATACAACAAATACAATATCAAAGTATAACCTGATCAGGTGGTATGTTTCGAGACATGATCGGGCAACCTTCTAATGAATGTGTTGCTTGCTTAACCAATCATTCAGCACATTATGAGAAACAAACAAGTAGCAGCCGACTGCTTTTTGCAACACGACACAGAGATATCCAATAACTGAAGTGATTATATCACAATGTCTTCTTCAACAAATAGCAGGTCAGCAGCTATGATGAGTCTGAATCTTCATGCAACAACCTTGGTAACACAGCAAACATTACAATAAGCACTATACAGATGAAAACAATTTATATCAATGTCTGTCAGAGCACAACATTTCTGCTATCACTTTTTAGGCTGCACTGCATGCACTCAGTGCACAAAATGCAGCCTACTGCTATAGACAGAGTAGCATGATCTGTCTGTCTGTGTGTGTGTGTTGGTCACACTCACATTCATGC
>Ga0209363_1001318_pt1 | contig 11734 bp, 11 predicted proteins | sample WorMetexBAHAMAS3_FD_187385 | JGI IMG/M metagenome (GOLD analysis project Ga0209363, IMG submission 187385) | Marine gutless worms symbiont microbial communities from Max Planck institute for Marine Microbiology, Germany - Inanidrilus exumae... | ecosystem: Host-associated > Annelida > Digestive... | reverse complement strand
ATATATATACACACCGTGTCCCAATTGAATTGAGACCAAAATTAAAATCCGTTTAAATACAACTTAACTCAACAAAAACAAGTATCATTTTAACTAGGCACTAGGCCTGCACTATTAACTATTTAAGTAGCGTAAACTGTAGAAGTTTGAATGAAATGTACAGCCTGATTTCTGAGATATGCAAGTTTAACAGTTGTCAGTTCGAGAATCAAGTTTCCAGTAAAAGAAATTGGTTACCCTTATGCTACTTGCAGCAATCAATCAAGTGATAAACGAGATCATTGCCCATGATAAATTCCTTTAATCATTATCTTGCACTGTGAATTTGCCTTGCCTTAAAAATTTTAATAACATTTTTTGTAAAAAGCACCGTATCAACAAAAACATTGCGTCATTGTTTGCACAACACACAGTGGCAACAATTCAGCAAATCTTCGGGGTTCAGCGTCACAATGGATTCACTGCCGCATGACGCCCACGATGTATAGCCTACGGAATCGATGCATTTTGTGATCAGTAAATTTTCACTTCTTCATTTCCTGGGGTCAGTAGATACCCAGGCTCCCTAATTAAGCAAATAGGCGTTCACATTTTGGAAACTGATATTTCAAGTTCAGCTTTTTAAACGTTTATATCGCAGAAACAATTATGTGTACTTTGTCAAAACTTGTACAATTTACGTTAAACAAGTAGTACTGACTGTGGTTAAAGTAATATGTTTCTATTAGCCTATGTTGTATTTAAATGGATGCGAATTTTGGCCTCACTTCAATTAGAACACAGTGTATATATAACGCACACCAAGACGCATACACAAAGCATGTCCGTAGTTAGGCTTTAATATAAAGCACCTTATGCAAACAGTGTGGATACACAATTATGCATCACAGAATTCGATGACAAGTTCGTACGTAATGGCCAGGCAACATTGAGATGCATTGTCTCGTGTATAAGTATCAACATGAATGGAAATTCGAAAAAGTGGAACGGAGTGGAATATCATAGACTAGTACTGCAGTACCAATTCCCACAAGGGGCGTCATGCTTTGACACTTAAAATACAGCTTTAAAACATGTGCAACTGATTCTCGAAGGGTCTTTTACTAAATAAATGAAAAAAGAAAACCAAGGGAACCGGTTAACGAGGTCACTGGTCCTGTAAAACAGAAGAAAAAAAACGAGTAGTGTAATGGACAAATGACTTAGTCACACTCGGAGATGTGGGATGAAATTTTTAATGAAAAATAATAAAATTTCGCGAATTTTTCCAAATTATCAACGTCCGTTTTTAAAAATTTTCATTGAAATTTTCTGCTATTGCATATAAGTGGCATAATACTCAAATAGCATAACAAAACTATTAGCAGGATAATAGCTTTTTAGTTTTTCCGACATTCCATGAAATTTTCAATGAAAGTTTCGGTGAAAATTTCCCTGATATTTTCATGCTAGCATAGCAAAATTTCACGAAATTTTACATCATCAATCACACAGTACACGACAGTATTTGAAGTCAAAAGTTACTCATATTAGTCCCACGGTACTACAGTCATTTTAGATATATTAAAGCTCACAAGTACTCAGCACACCAACAAAGCTGTATCTCAGGCCAGGCCATAAACAGTACAGTACCGTCGTACCCCGATGTCGTAGGGGAGGAAGTTGGCGCTGGCCAAAGATCCGACCACTCCAGTAAGTAAGTAGATGATACCAATTCTCAGCCAGCCTATCAGCTTCTCGAGGTCACGCATCACCGTGGCCTGGAATAGAACGGTCAGCAGTAGGTCTAGCAACCTGAACAACGTAACACAATCATAACGCAACACATCTACGTCTCTCCCAGCTGAAGACTGACGACAAATAGGTCCAACGTCAATAATCAATACTGCCAACATGGTTGCGTGTAAGGTCTATACCATACGATACGACACAAAATATTTACGTGAGCTCAAAAGCTGATGATATGGCCAACGTAGTCTCGCACACCATCGGCGCAGAAACAAAAAGATAAGGCCAAACTAAAACAAAAACCGAGTAGCTCAGAAAAACAGTCCGGGCAAAAGTCCGTGAAGGCAGTCCAGGAGGAAGAAGTAAAACTACGGGGGATTTGTGAAACAGGTAGGTTTTAAGCCATGAGTGAAACAGAGGGAGTTATGGATGAGCAGAGTGGTGAAACAGAAGAGGAAGAAGTAATGTGTGAAGGAATAGGTGAGTCGGAAATAAAGGAACTGGTATCAGAATGAGGAAGACGAAGAGATAAAGGGAATTGATTCCAGAGACAAGGTGAAGCATAATGCATTTATATTACAGTGCCTGTAATTTTTAGAGAGGATGATGTCGGTGGCCGAGTAATAAAGAGTAAAGACGGATAAAGAGCGAGTACTGCGAGGACGTTGAACAGAGATGAGCTTATGAAAGTATGGAGGTTGGGTAATTGTGAGAACTTTGTAGGTAAGAAAGAGGAGCTTGTATTCGATGCGTTCGATGATTCTGTGCAAAATATTTTGCCAAGTTGTTGAATAACTAACAAATACTGTTTTAACTATCCAACTTTTGCATTGGCTTCTTACATTGCGTATTGCGCTACAGCGCATAGGCCCTACATTTGAAGAGGAAATACATTGTTCACAAGTGACGATGTGGCGGCGAAGTTACCACATTTCAAACAGTGATGAGACAAGTTTTAGTCTCGTGCCACCGCTATGCTCAATTTGCTCATAGGCCCCATAATAGACGCATCCAGTCCTCGTCTTGGAGGGCCAACCCGTCCGTTCCCTCTTGTCAATCCTCTCTTCCCTCGATATCACCATTCTCCTCTCCGCGCTCCACTTGCCTACTACCATCGCTTCCCATCCTCCCATTTCACCCTTTACACTGTCCTTCCACCCCTACTTTCCATTCCGCCCATGCTCTGGCCTCTTGACCCAACATCCAGCTAAGAGATCTGGATAGCTCAGAGCTCACCAAAAATCGGCCTCCTAATGGCTTTTCATGCTGCCAAATATTCCAAATTATGCCAGGCCCTGAATGAAGACGACGCAGACCATCGAGCGTGGTCTGACAACAAACCGTTTGGACTTCCCTACATGTGCACCTGTCGACGTCTGGTGAAGTTAAGCGTTTTATTGTGGCATGACAACAGTGGCCTTGTGTTGTACATAAACGATTCAGCAGAGACCACTGGTGTCGAAATGTCAGATAGTCTGGTCGACCACCAGAGAATAGTAGACCACCAAAGCCGACACCCGGTCATCATGCCATCGAGTGGTGAAGTCAACGGGAGGATTATCACTCCGGCGGCGTTTGCGAGAACTCAGGAGTGTAGGACAAAGATGCACAATGAGTGACCAATCTTCGAACTATTTTGCATTGGTGTTGATGGCTACCTTGCGTCACAGAACTGGACCACTGGTAAGACGCAGGGTTCCAGCTATGAGACGCATTGTGCTGTTTACAGTTAGGCACTAGTGATTGTGCAGCACGACCGAAAACATTCTGAACTCATTCAGTTAGCGAGCACTTCTCACGGAGGTTCTAGTTTAGCGACAGCGCTTGCTGACTGACCCGCTGTGTATGAACTGTGAGATGAAGATACGGTAGCCTTGGTCGGGGACGTGCGGATTGGCGAACGGCACCATTCCACACAGCGCAGACATACACGACACCTACCAGCAGCAAACGATATCATCGGAGCAATTAACCAACATTCACTACAGTTTTTACCGCGCGACGCAAGCCGGCACCATACCAAAATGGCTAAACGCAGGATCACGCAAACGAGGTTATACGACAGCCCGAGGCAAGGACTCTAGTTTTCTAACGCCAACGATCTCTGTGAAATTCCAACGGTGTCACCCTCAACGATGGCGCCAAATAGAATTGTAGTAAGTTAAAATCGGCGATTTTCGACCTATATCTCGCTATATCTCAGAAACGGTGCAAGATAGGGACATAGTTACTATGGAACACTAATAGGAACTCGTTTGCGCTCTGTCGAACAGTGCTATTTCCAGTGACCTTGAGTGACCCTAACTACCCTAAACCACCCCGTTTTTGACATTTTGTATCACCTTTCATATTCTGTAGTGAGCTGAGATACAGACTTCACATTTGGTATGTAGTTTGATGGTAGCATGTGCTAGTCGGCCATGGATGGCAAACCATCCCTAAAAAGGGGGTGGTTAGGTCACGTGAACCATTTAAATTTTGGTAAGCACCAACCATAGCTCTGGAACCGCAGCAGGTAGAGTTGTCACGTCGATCGATCGTCTCAGGTGCTGTCTACTTAGGTGGATGGTCAGTGTGATAAACTGGTGACGGTCGTCGGTCACCAGCTTATCACACTGACCGTCTACATCTGTGTACAACACGGTGGGCGTGAGGCACCGCGTCGCGCGAGTCCGTCAGCGGCAGCGGAGACTTGTTGAATGAAGGGATCGTAACCAGGTACTTAAATGGTCTCACAGAGAACCACAGAGCATATCAGTGTTTTGGTTTTCAGCGTAGTAAATCCGTATATTAATTTCTATTTCTATCATACGCGAACTCTTAACTTGCTATTGCTTCCATGCTTATAAAACAAACAGTCGGCTTAGTACTGAATCCTGGTACACGCCGACACTGATGTGAAAGTAAGCAATAAAGCCAGACAGTCAACTGTACTTTCAGCTTTATATAATAACGACTTGACAGACACTAGCCATTCAACCAAACCTTACATGCACAGAGCCCATTTGCATGCGCACGACGTGCCCCATCAAACGTTTTTTCCAGTCCACGAAAACAAAAAAAGTTTCTTACTCTCGTCCTTTTCACGCATCTGTCTCACAACAAATACGTCGTCTGTAGTACAAGTTAAACTGCCAAAATGCAAATCAGTTGCCTTTACCTGTTTCTAACCGTGTGCTCAAGCTCCTTACCACTTTCATGATGAGTGCCAACTTTCATTCCAATCGACGATGTTAGGCCTTTGCGTCTGCTTTTGTACAATGATAACAGTGCACTGTATTTCGAGTCCTCTGCAATAAGTCCACTCTTCACTACACCACTTCACTGACCACATGAGGGTTGCTTGGCACAGTGGTAGAACGTCGGTCTTTGGCCGGCGAAGTTGGGCGAACTTTCCTTGTTCTGCGCTTGATCGGCAGCTGACGGGGGACCACATATGTGGGAACCGTCCGCTATAGGTCAGCCAACTAGGCCAACTCATCCTTTCGTCCTTCCGACGTCGATAAATGAGTAGTAAGCTGTGATCGGATGTGCAACCTCGTTCGGGCGGCGCCATCTGGTGAATGCTTACGGAGTAAAGGCAGGATGGTTCATTCTATATTCTTGGATTATTGGCAGGATGGCTTATACCATTCGTGGATAAACGTGTGGGTGGCAGATAAAACTGCGGGCGGCAAGCGCAACGGATCGAGCTGTGAGCTGTGACCGAGCCCCTAGGCGCGAGAATGGACCGCTAGTTAAGCATAAAAGCAGGAAACTAATTAATTGACTGAGTTAAGGTTTTACGTCCCACGTCATGACACAAAATAGGTCATTTCGGAGACGTTCTTCCCAGCCAATCTCTTGGCTTAGTACTGAAGAAACTAAACCAAACCCAACATAACAAAAGCAAGCAACACGGGAATAAAGTGATATATGCTAACGCAAAAAACACCAAAAACGCTAAACACAAACATAAAAAACGAAATCTAAACCTACGAGTCTATAATGAGACCGGCAGAAGGAGACCTGTGAGCAGAGGAAAGCCTCCGGATGAAAATATCCTCGAAGAAACTTGCAGTAGTCACTGGTGGTAATGACGCACTCGCCGGACACGCCCACACAGCACGGCTTACCCACGATGTTGCACGTCATGTGTTGGGGCTGAGCTGTACTTCGGCTCTTCTTACGACATATCTACATAGTCGGCATCGGCATGGAATAGATAGGGTGACAGTGACGCAAATTCTTCATTGGTATCTATGCCAGCTGGTCTGGTCGCCATGATGTAAGGCAAGGAAATGTACACATTTTGTAGCACTTACAGTCACATCGCCGATCTGAAGCTAGCAATAAGCTTGTTTAAAACCCACTTATTCAATTTTTACCGCGCGACGCTGTGCTAGCGCGGTATATGCTACCGTCGTGTGTCTGTCCGTCCGTCCCTTTGACCGTCCGTGCATCTGTCTGTCCGTCACAATCCTGCACTGTTGCAAAATGGCTAAACGTAGGATCACACAAACAACGTCATACGATAGCACGGGGACTCTTAGTTTCTGACGCCAAAAATCTAGGCGACATTCGAACGCGGTCACCCCCTACGGGGGCGCCAAATAGAGGTGGGGTAGGTTCAAATTGGCGATTTTCGACCAACATCTGGCTGTATCTCAGAAACAGTGCAAGATAGGGACATAGTTACTATCAAACACGAATAGAAACTCGTATGTATCTATGAAATGGCGCTATTTCCAGTGACCTTGAGTGACCCCTACAACTCTAAACCACACTATTTTCGATATTTTGTATCGCCTTTCATATCTTCGTAGTGGGTAGAGATAGTGACTTCAAAATTGGTGTAGTAATTAAAGCATAAGGGCCAAGTGGCCACTTACAATGCAAAATGCAAACGTAGATACAATGATCGTAGCAAGTGCTTAGCAAGTGCTAACCCACGGATTGCAAACCGTCCCTGAAAGGGGCGTGGTCAGGTCATGTGAACCATTTAAATTTTGGAGGGCACCAACCATATCTCCGGAACGGCTTAAGCTATAGTGGTAAAATTTTGCATGCGTATAGGCTATATCAACTCCCAGCATATTTGTCTCGCGCATAATTCGCTACAGTTCGCACGCTTTATTACATTTAGTGTGAATCATATAGCTCATTGTCTTAGCCATGTGTACACAGTGCATGAAACCTAAGCCACCTAGCGCCATACGGTTTAGAACCCGCGGTCATGACTTTGAATTGCCAATTATCAAGTATAAATTTAACAAACGAAACTTTATTGTACATTCACATATTAATTACGTCTGACTTTACAGTTTTTTTTCATTTTAATTTCTTCATTTTTATTCACTATACACATGTGCGGTTGTCATATGTATTAAACTCTTATTTACTTACTTACTTACTCATGTAACTCTTCAGATGAGGGGGACACGTTCCCCAATGTTTTTAACTCTGGTAGAAGTTAGAACCAATGCGAAATCCGTCAAATACTGAACTTTTTGATATGGTCACAATAGACAGGACTGATGGTTTCTACGCTTAACATTGCATCAATAACGTAAAACGTTTAGTGGCTACCCTGGACTGTGAGTGATAGCTTACATGTAATGGTACCCTAATGTGATCGACAGTTGGAACTAATTTGGTTCAATTCAAACGACTCAGCAGATTCGCTCGTACGTTGATTTAAATCATCTGGCTGTGAATGAACACATGCAATAGAAAATTGGCAAGTTTGTCGGTGTCGGGTGAAACCCTGGCGTACAAGAACGAGAGAAGATAGTATCGCTGCTCATTAACATCAGAAATTTTGTGACAAAATCTTCATCGTTGTACATCTATAACTCCATCTCTCTTTCACTCCAGGCTTAAAATCTACCTCTTGCACAAATCCTACCCCCTCCCCCCGTAGTTTTCACTTCTTCCTCCCGGACTGCCTCCACGGATCTTTGCCTAGATCGTTTATTCTGAGCTACTCGGTTTTTGATTTTATTTTTGCCTTATTTTTCGTTTCTGGGCCATGCGCTAGATTAAGCTGGCCATCCCGTCAGCTTTTGAGCTCACGTTAATTTCTACCGAGACTACCGTATCGTATCGTATCGTATCGTAACATAAGCCTACTGTGGTGTCTTTTTTCTGCTGGAGCCATGCAACCTCGAATATACACCAAACAAGGAAGTGACGTACTGGCCATTCTGTTATGTCATTCTTCCACGTTCCCGTCAGGTTGTTCGGACTACGGCAGAACCTACAATGCGAAATTGTCTCTAAAATTACGCAATTTACGCGACTAATCGAATTGTGAAACAAAAAATCTAATTAAATGTCACGGTCTCAAAAACGCTTCCTTGCACAGGTCTAGGGCTATGGTCATGTTTAACTGTTAACCGAAAAAAAGTGACAACAACGGCGTTTTGACATGATTTCAAAAACTGAATTTTTAAAAAGTTACAAATGGAATTTTTGAACCTTGTAAAATAACACCAGATAACAGCGAATTTTAACCACTGAAAGTTAGACTACAGCAGGTCTTATGGCGCCTGCAAACCATGTACAGTAGGCCTACGTTAACTGCTTTGAAATCATTAAGTGGCTCGTTATAAACGTTGCCATGGACAGTGTAGTAGTAGTGTCTATTAGTTTTGTGGTCATAAGACCAAATAACACAGTACATTACATGCAATGAATACATATATACAGTAATAGAGTAAAAGACGATTAGAGAAAATAAAAAACACACCAAACATGATCACAATAAGAAAGGGAAAACAAGCACTCATCAGAAGATGAGATAGCGAACGTGAACGTTTTACGACGACATCGTACACGTAGAGGCCAGAGCCTACGCCCATTAAGCTGAGTTCCTAATTTCTACTATAACTAAGCGTCAATGGTAATCTATGCACCCAATCATCTATGCACCTACGCCCATGAAACCGAGTTGTCAGAGTTTGTTTTGACTAAATAATCGCTGAATAATTGCGCAGATGGTATTGATATGGTCATAAACTATCAAAAGGAGATTTTGAAACCGAGGTAAGCCTAACAATTGTTTTACGACGACATCGTACACGAATTCGGTGAAATAATGCAAAATAAAGGCCATTACCAAATTTGGTAAAATAACGCAAAATAAGGGCCATTTCGCCGTTCAAGGTCATTCAAGGTCACCGATTTTGGTACCAATCGAAAGGTCATATTATTATGACTTCTTATCGAGATGATAGCTAGGCAAGTATACTGCGCATAAAGTGTCGAATTTATGAATCTGCTAGGGATTTATACCGTGGGCGTCGCGCGGTCCCTCTGCAGACGTTTACTACTAGACATAATAATCGTAAATTGTCCATAGTTATGGCTCTGTCGACCACTTTTACGCAATGCGCCCGGGAAACTACCAAATTCGGTAAAATAACGCAAAATAAGGCCATTTCGCAGTTCCAGGTCATTCAAGATCACCGATTTTGGTACCAATCGGCAATCGAAAGCTCATATACGACTTCCCATTAGTGATTAATACTAACTTACCTCCTATCTTGTACCGTTTCGGAAATACACCATTCCAAATGTCAAAAAACGCTATGTTTGGCTTCCCCTCTTGCGTTTAAACCCTCGACGGAGGGGTTCCGTTGATGTCAATGGATGGCCAAGGTACCAAACGGCGAAGAAAAATTGTCGAAAATTTCAACCGGCTGAGTACTGTGCACGAACGTTACAGACAGACGACAGACTGACAGGTGATAGCATATAGCGAACGTGACGTGAGTTCACGTTCGCTAATGATTGTAAAATACTTATGCAGTTTGGTAATAAGAGAGAGAGAGCGTAGGTAATAAACGTCTGGTATTTTCTCGTGCGAGTATGGCGGCGAGGGAAATTTGTTTGCTGTTCTTAGTCGAGTTGTAATTAAGGGATCACGTGGATTAGGTAAGAGGGTAGAAAGGCATAAGATGAGGGTTCCGGAACTGAATTGAAAAACTTAAGAGAAAGCTGTTCTCGTCGATCTGCGAGAGTGGGATTGGCAGTGTCAGTGGCATGTGACTTGTGCGTTACTGGGCCTATTCACTGTTTGTTTCTGAACAGCAGCAGAGTGAAGCAGCCACGTGTGACAGGACAATTTTGTCAATTCAAACGAATCGGTTGAGACAATATTGAAACAGATGCTTAACACGCTTACTGTGGGTCGAGTCCGCAGACTGTTCCCGGTCCATCGGGATTTTTCTTCCACGTCGCCAGAAATTTCTGACAACCAAGGTACATATCAGTAAGTAAGTAAGTAAGTGTTACGATAGCAACGAAGATATCCAGCGTGTTATACGCAGCAGTTCGCATCCCGTTGCAGCCTATCGGTATAGCACAACGGTCGTACATCCGGTTTTCCTCCACGGGAGTAGCGACGATTCGGCATTGGGATGATTGGGGGCCTACTCGAGCAACCTCGCGAGGTACAAAGGTCCGGAACATATTACAGCCAGGTTTTAAAGAAGCTCAGCTACCGCAGAGAGACCGCGCGACGTGCAATGTCAGTTGAAAACTTGCAAACTGCTGCACGACAGTAAAAAAATCCATTTGAAAATGCTTGCAAGAGCAAAATGATCTTGAAGGTCACTCATTTTCATCGGAGTTTGTGGCATACCGGTACATGTATATCATTTCCTATTAAGGTCTAAAGTGTCAACGGCTCTATCTTGCCCCGTTTCCGACATATTATCAAATTTACATTGTACGTAACTTCCTATGGCCTTAAGAAGTAGTCCAGTCTCGATACGACAGTTGAAATTACAGGCCACGTGCGCTTTTTGATTCACTGTAAACACATCGTATAGTTAATACACGGTATATTTCCTAAGGTATGGAAGTTATCGGTTATGAAAATGTTTGACAGCAAAAGTTACATTCAAGGTCACTCAAGGTCATTAGTATTGGTGCATTTGATAGATCACATACGATCCTACTAGTTTTCCGTAGCAACTATGTCTCTATATTGTACCGTTTCGAGATATTCTCAGTTATTTGCCAAAATTTAAAGAGGCCACGTGATACTGACCACACCCATCAGGGTTAGTTCTAGTTATCAATTCAATAAGAGTTTTATTGTTGTAATAAAATATTTCTGTTTATACCTAGGTGGAAATACGTCGTAGAGTGTTTGAGTGAAGTAAGATGAATGAATTTACCGAACAGATCTTGTTGTCGTCAGAAATGGTTTGTACACAGCCGGACTTGTCGTTGTAAATGCAGCATGCCGAGCCGCGCTCCGTGCGGTACTGCTCGTCGACTAGAGCGTCGATTTGCGGGTCGCGTCGCATACACGGCGAATACTTGGCACCGAGCAGTATCATATCGCGCTAGACAATCAAGTCAAATCAAATCGTACATTTATATAGCGCCCCTTAAAACTTAACATGCCGTCACGCCGCTCTGCAGCGGCATGGCTTTATACCCGACCGCCCGCCCGACCGTCCGCCCCCGTAAGCCACACCCCTTGCTGCAGATTCACAATCCGATTATTATAATAGATTCTTACAGGCGCTTCCTACATATAGACACGCTCAGTCGTGTCACGTGACTTTGGACTTGGCAGAAATGTCAGTTGTGAAGAGTTGACCGTCAGTCCCGCACGGGGCTAATTTGTGTGCATATGTTGACAGCAACACGCTAATAAACACATTGGAAACAGCAAATATCACAAAATACGATATTACCCAGTAGTAGGCCTACGTAATTCCGATGTCAATGCGCTGCCATGTAGGCGTATAATATAACAAGAAGTTCAACCATCGCAGAAGGACCGCGCGACGCACTATGTCAATGGAATTTTTGTCAACAACTACACAGATGCACGAAAATTCATACTGTATTCAAATTTCGTTAAAAAAAATTTCCGACGGAAAATCGGTGAAATCGTGCGATATTTAGTGGACCAAAAAAACAGAATTTCGCCTCTCAAATTGTCGCTACTGCGCGGATCGCGCCCAAAATCTGCCAGGGCCAGCCCCCAACATTTGGCTCACAT
>Ga0209363_1001317_pt1 | contig 11736 bp, 7 predicted proteins | sample WorMetexBAHAMAS3_FD_187385 | JGI IMG/M metagenome (GOLD analysis project Ga0209363, IMG submission 187385) | Marine gutless worms symbiont microbial communities from Max Planck institute for Marine Microbiology, Germany - Inanidrilus exumae... | ecosystem: Host-associated > Annelida > Digestive... | reverse complement strand
AACTAGAAGAGCAATCATTCGAGGTCACACCGACCACTGCGACGCTGTTACTTATTTATAGTTTCCAATTCATGCCTGCTTTTCGCAAATTACCGTACAGTTTTCTGAGTTTCACTCATGGTTGGCATGACTTGGCAAGTTTGTGCCATCGGCGGTTTAAACCAGAGTAGTTTAAACCGGTTTAAAAATCGTCCTGGCAGCAACAGATTTCTGTCACAGCTTTTTTTATCAAAACGTATTTAGTGCAGCTACATAATAAACAAACTCGTTCAAGAGGGGTACCATTTGTTAAGTATTCCGCCAGGATTAATACAGACAGAGTAGTCAAAATAACTACTACACTTGTGTTTTGACTGTTATGTTCAACTATGTCGACTTTAATAACCTTATCTTAGCCTTACAGATGCCGTTTTTGAGTCGATGCACATTTTAAACAACAGGAACCGTAAGACTGACCGGGCACGGGTGTGTTACAGCATCTGTTCGTGTGTTTCGTTATTCTAAGATGGAAGCTACCACTGCACTGGTATTATGATTTTTTCTAGTCTGAACTGATTTAAACCTCATGTCTGGCAGAAACAGGTTTTGCGGGCAGAAACCCAACATTGGTTTCACTCTTTCACTTTCAGCCTTAAACTTTGACGTAGATAAAGTCAAGGCGCACCGCCATGCCAAATATTTAAGTCGACGGTCACTTGGTCACAGGGCCCCGCGGTCTGGGGTGGGGCGCTCCATACAACAAAAATTGTGGGTATGTCAATGTCAATGTCAATGGTGGATTTATTGAGCCGTTTAGATTCCATGGATGTAAAATGAACAAATCATCAACGTCATCGGAATCATTCAAAACCATAATTCGCGCAAGCGGACCTAGATGTATCGATTTCCCCCCCCCCCCCACACACACACGCACAGACATGACAGCCTAGGGCCTCGCACCTGCTTCCGCCGCCACTGCTTTGTCACTTACTTCAAAAAAGTCAGTCGTCAGCGAAGCGATCACACGAGCCGGAAAACGAAAAGACTGGTAATAGAACAGTAATGTGCATAAAATATAACGGTCTGCAGCTGTCGGTACAACTATCACAAACGCCAACTAACCTTCTCTGGACATGCCGGCACGTAGACAGGTCTGGAAGCGACAGTAGCGGCACGAGTTGCGAGTTCGCGGGTTGATGACACAACTCTGGCCGCTCTTACACACGTACGTCGCATGCTCCGTCAAACCGCGACGAAAAAATTTCTGCGCAAAGTCAACAAGTTACAGTAAGTCTGGGAGAGCGAGCGGAATTTAACAGCGTGTCGATACACGCAACAGTGTTGGAGAATATTTAAAATACAGGTATATAAAATAACTTGCATTACATTATTACTGGACCGCCTAATGGGCCAGCGCGTGGACGGTCGGCGCACCGGCGGCCGGGCGCGTGGGCGGTCGGGCGGCCGACACTGCACGACCGGCCAGTCGTGTTACGTCCCGTTAGGTCGACACCTTGTTTAGTATTTTAAATATTTTTGGGAATCATCGCGTTCACGCATTGCATAGATGCGGCCTACTGCTACAGATGTCGCACGTAGCGTGGTCTGTTTGTCTGTGTACTGGTCACGTGAAGGGGATGTACAAAAATAGCTAAACCGTTCGAGATGCTGTTTGGGGTTGACTCTTGTGGGTCCAAGGAACCGTGTATTAGATGGGGTCGAGATCCCAAGCGGGAAGAGGCAATTTTAGGGGTTGTCCGACAAACTGAAAAGCATTGAGAGTCTCTGCCGCAGTGTACGCAGCAAAAGGGATCATTCAATACTCAATAACGGTACGACATTGGACTGCTGCAGTCGATGCTCCCGACTGGTCGGCGTCACATTAAATTGTCGCCGTGAAAAAATCCCCCATGCGACGCCGTCGTTAGTCAAATTTCTTAGGCCACTTGTTACAAGTAGTACAGTATCTGGTATTTAAAATACTCTTTTGTAAGTGTGACACGCAATGCATCATTTGGGAAACAAGTCTTCCAGGCCATCGACAAAACTGGCAACCAAATGCACATCAACCAAGAACAAGAGCTCGGCAGATGCTGAGATGGACGACCGTGGCATAGCGAGAACAGGAAACCAACACTCAACTCCCTCTAAGTGGGCTGAGGTAACCCTTATGTTCTTTAGCCGTCCTCGATCCGAGAGTTGGCCACACCATGGACGTACTTTCTCCATTTATCTCTGTCCTCTGTCATTCTGACTTTGACTCTTTCACGGATAGTCCTGTCCACGTATTGATGTTGTCCATCCAGGCCGTGCATGGTCTTCCTCGCCTGCGTGCACCCGGCATTGTTCTTGTATTATCTCTTTCTCCAGGCAACTGGAGAAAGAGATAATGCAAGGAGCACAGCCATGTTACGTGACCCTTATACCGAAAACTAAACTAATTCGTCCATTTAGCCTACATTTAGCCACGACACACCAACGTCGCCTACGTACACAAACATCAACAAACAAACAACTTTGGCCACATGATAAGCATTGTCGGCTGAAAAGTACATGGAACACTTCATTTACCAAGTGCTCTAACGCTTGACGAATCTTATGTTGGAGGAGTAGGTCAGGGTTACGTGATTCGTTGCAGTGGGCGGTAGGATTTCAGCAGCAGCGACGGCGTAGGCTTGGTGTGGAAGGGGCAGGTCACAGCATAATGTGCCCAATAAGCTACAGGGTCGATGCAGAGTATGCGTGTATCTCAACTCGAAACTCAACGTGGCGGTAGGGCAGAAGTAAAAAAACAAGTGAGGAATGGGGCAGCGTGCGTCAGACGGCGGTCTAGTCGCCTGCAAGTAAACAACTGCCGGCCGACCGAGTGTTTATATCGGATCCGTATCTCGCAATAACAACGCTGAGTCACGCCAGCTCAGACGTCGCGCGTGGCGACCGCCAAACATCCATCCATCCACGTCAGCCCCAGCCAGCCGCATCGTCGGCCAGTGAGGGTAGGGGAGGGCAGAGACTCACCTTGCAGCCCTCGCACGTGATGGCGCCGAAGTGGATTCCGTTGGCGACGTCGTGGCAAACGACACATAGCTGCTGACCGGCTGATAGCTGTACCTGCGCCGGGCGAACTGACCACGAACACGTCACACATCACGCATCTTACGAGGCAGTTCATTACTTCACTAGAAGGACGTCTCCGGAATGATCTATTTAGTGTCGAGTGGGACGTGAAACCTTAACTCAAGCAATCAGCGACACGGCTCACGCTCATTACAACGTTGGCGGCACGTTCTTTTTTGACCGTCATCTGTCTGTCTGATGTTTTTAAACAGGAAAACCCAAAAAATTGTGAGTGGGGTTTCACAAAATTTGGGGCAGATTATGATAAACGAAGAGATGGTTAAATTTAGAAGGTTAGGGTTAGGAGTCGGTGTTAGGGTAACAGTTCGGCTCGCACCTGCTGCTAGCCAGTAACGATGTGGCGTGGCGGAAGTTTTCGCTCTACTGGGTGCTCTCTAGTTAAACTAGAAACTTCTTAAGACATTAATTACACCCATTCGTCCCTGCAGGTTTCATATCCATGCCCAACCATCCCTACGAAAATCTGTTTCCATACCTAAGACTGACTAGTCGACTGAGTTAAAGTTCAACGTCCCACTCGACACAAAACAGGTCATTTCAGAGACGTACTTCGCAGCCGGTACATGTACTGAAGAAACTAAACCAAACCTAACACAACAACAAAACCAGACACTCCGTCAGCACTCAGCAAGTACCAGCCGCCTGGTCATACCGACCATCAAACTATCTACTGTTGGCAGCCGTGCCTTTCCGGTTGCTGCAAGTTGCAACTGCAAGTTTGGAACGGTCTGCCAGAAGCCCTCATCTCATCGTCATCACTGCAGACTTTCTGGCGTCAATTAAAGACTCTTTCAACTTTCGTATCCATACCTGATTCTCTCGACTGCTTGTCTGGCATCGTTACAGTGGTCCTTGTAGTAACGTTGTTATTCAGACCACTTTAAAAACTAATGTTTACTCACTTACTTACTTACCAGGAAACCTAGACTAACGCAAATAAACACTGACAAGAAGATGGGACTTCGCCGCCCCAGCGTCAAAGTGGATGCCCTCGCCACCTCGACGGCCTGATGCAACCGTGACCCATGATCTCTGACCTTCAACATCTAACCAGGTCATCAGCACGGGCTGGTGGTTATTCCCTGTAAGTTCCACCGAGACTGCTCAAGCCGTTCGTGAGATATCGTGGTAACAATCTATCCGGACGAACGAACGCACGGACGGACGTACGGACAGCCCGAAAACATAATGCCTTCGCCGACATTGTCAGGTTGCAAAGACATGAAAACTAAACCGACGTCTGGCACGATATCCAGAAAAGGAATGGGTCTGTTTTTATGAGCGTGGGGCCGCCGCATTATCGCGAGAAGCAGGTCGGTTGGTATACCTCGTCGGTACATTCCTGCTCGAAGGCACTTCTGATAGCGGCAGTACTTGCACTGCGTCCGCGTCGACACGCTGATGTCGCAGTCCTTGTTCGCCTTGCACACGAACGAGAAACCGTCACCGGCATAGCGCAGAAAAAACGTCTGTAACACATACACACATGCCTGCTAAATGTAACATGTCCGTCCTCGTCGCGTGCTGCCCCCTGGTGAGTCACGTTGAGTATGCGCCAAATGGACAGACGGACGGACGCTAGACCGACAACAAACCGAATATTCTGAAATCTCGGTCCTCCTCTGACGGCAATGAAATAAGTCATCATAGGCCTACTTCCGGTTTTGTGAATGACGTCATGTTTTCATTAAATCATTCAATGTACGGATGGGTCAGAATCGAAGACGACACGCATGTTTCGTTCAGTTCACAAGGTGGCGGCTCCGGTGGTGAAGTCTGCCATCTTCGACTGCATCTGGTTTGTGTTCGACAACGATAATTATAGCTGTACATCAACGATCAGGCATTAATAGGTAGAAAACTAATAAAGGTAGATCAGTATATAATAGGATTAACGTCACTCTTTTCATTTTATTACCAGAACTTATTATCCTAACCCTAACCCAAATCCTAACCCCAACCCCTAACCCCAGTAAGCCTAAACTAAAACTACGGACCCGGCCGGGCCCAGTTTCATGCCGTCAGGCCGGGCCGGCTTTTAGGCCACGCGCTTACTGTTCGGTACTGTAGCTGTACCGATATATTTCCAACGTGGAGTGAGTGAAATAGCTCGTCTACCGATGTCCATACACAGCCTGTTGATACTACACGTTACGTGAGAAATGTCACGCCAAACGGCCGTGTACCTACGGCAAATCATACCTGTTACAGCGCTTGACAGTAGACATTTGAAACACCGTTAAGTGTATAAGCAAATAACACAACTTAAATTGCTCAGACTAACCGCACAACCGAGCTGCTACGATTCCTACCATTGAAAAGTCCTTAAATTAACTTCCACGCTATAGCTTCTTACAGTAGACTTTTAAGACAAATGCAGCATAACGACATTTGGCTACGATCTCCTAGCTACTGTTGTTGTTGTTGTTGCTGTTGTCGGCGTAGTGAAGAATTTGCTGAGTCATTATACGATCGTTAAAATTGTATTTGGAAATATGTGTAAATCACTGTCCGTAATTTTATTGCATGTAACAATGTCATATTAATACGCTGCTATTGTATATAACAAGAAGCTCAGCTACCGCGAGGGACCGCGCGACGCGCTATGTCAGCTGAAATGTTGTCAACTACTGCGCAACTGTACGAAAAATTACATTTGAAAAGGCTTGCAATATGCCAGTGACCGTGAAGGACACTCAAGGTCATCGGAATTACCATCATTCGATAGGCCATGTCACTTCCTGCTAGAGCTCTGAAGTAACTACGGCTCTATCATGCACCGTTTCCGAGATATTACCACATAAAGTGACTGGCGCACAGTGACTGTTGCTTCTTTTGCGCCGTGTACAAACATTCTTACTTACTTACTTACATATACAGTTTATGTGACAGCCTGTGAACTCAAGAAGTCCTTCAGTTTAGATAACACTGTAAGTAAATTACAAGCCACGTGTGCTTTCTGATTCAAGTAGAATAGAAACATATCGTAGATAATTTCCAGAGATATGGCAGTTAGAAAGCAAAAGTGACCTTCAAGGCCACTCGATGTCATACGATTTCCATTTTATCTTCCACTGCAACTATATCCATCCTGTACAACGACCGAGATATTACGAGTTATTTCCCAAAATCACGTGACCCTGAGCACGTCCCGTTTAGGGGAGGGTAATCTGTCTATATAACTACTCATCAGCATCACCATAAATCTGAAGTGCCTAATTTCACCCATTCCAACAATATGATCGCGGGCCCCAAAATTAAAGAACTGGATGACGTGACCTTCATGTCCCTTTCAGGAGTTGCTCTTCATGGTCTGAAGACGAAAACAAATCGATATCGGTTCGCTTAAATGGCTACGAAACATTTCATGATGCAACCCCGTGCGAAACAAAATCCTTTCACAACCCGTCAACGGACCACTGAAAGAATTATATTTTATAAAATTATGCTATTCACGACCTGACAGAAAGAACTACACGCATACTGGTATTATAAACTTTTTAGCACTTTCTTACCTTAGTAGCTTGTATCACGTAGGCCCGTATACCGTAACAGCCGCCAGTTCAGCCAGTGCCAATATAATTATTGCGTAGGCGACTTGTTTACATTCAGCAGACGAGCGCTAGCTGTAGGCGAGTGAGGCTATACATGTAGGTCATTACGCACGCCGGCATAGAAGCAAGGCGTTCAGTCGCGTCTGCCTGTTTGTCTGCCTGTTTGTCCGCGCTCTAAAAGCTCCGAAAGCCTGGTAGGCTAGCGAGGGTTCCGCGCTTACGGCTTGAGCTATCAACACCCAAACTTTGCACACGTATACTCTATAGCAGTCGCTCAGCATGCATTGACCCAGAGGTTAAAAGGTCAAGGTCACACGGTTACGAAAACCATCACGGTCACACGGTTGCTAGACGCGTGCCGCTACGGCCGTGAGCTGCTGCTGCCGGCGTGGGTCTGCATGTCGATACGACTGTTTTTTGTAGTTAAGCCAGGCGCTGAGCTGCGGGTCAAAACAATATCATTCATTTGCATCAAATACGTCAGCATCACCATCACTGATTGTCCGTCGCACGCTTCTTTCCACCGTCGATGACCGGGCGTTCCAGCTGCTGCCAGACTGTGTATGGAGCAATCTGCCTCAGCACACCACCTCGGCACCCTCACTAGCCTACCAGGCTTTTAGAGCACAACTCAAGACCTATCTCTTCTCACTGTTCTTCACGCATGACTGTAGTGCCCGCGCAGTCACTTATTGTTACTACTTCGCCTGCGGGAGCGGTTGCGAAGTATTGTGATGAGTACGTCTGCATGTGTGTGTGGGTCTGTCTGTCTGTCCGCGAGGATATCTCTGGAACAACAAGCGAAATTTTTTATCAAATTTTTGTGCATGTTGCCTATGGCCGTGGCTCGGTCCTCCGGCGTCGTTATGTACTTCCGGTTTTGTGGATGACATCATGTTTTCTTTCTATAATGGGCCATATAGCGGTATGAATTTCGCTACGAAGGACCGATTTTGCTTACAGAGAAATTTGGCGATTAATGGGAACAATTACCGAAACGCACGTCATCGGAGCTACTGTTACTATGGTAACGGTGAACGTTGGCGGAGAAACAAATATACCAGTGACTTTTATGGATGGATGGAGGAACGCTAAGTTAATTTAGCGTTAATGGGACTTAGGTTAAGGATGCATAAAAGATACAGCGGCACACGACAGGGGCAGACGCTTGATTGCAAGCGTTGGACGAGTCAATTATCGGCCGCGAAGTGGGCGGTATGATTGCACAGCGCGGGCGAAGTCTGATGTTACGACTTCGTAGTTTTTGGACATTTTAATCGTTGGTTCATTACACGGCATCACGCACTGACGCTATGCGGACCTACACGTCATCTGCGCAGACGCGCTTACGTAAATTACGCTAGTCACATTCAGTGGTTTGGCGATGTTGGTCGTGCGACGCTGATAGGAAGGGCATCTGACCTACAGAAGCCAATACTGCACAAACCCCGAAAATTCGCTTCTGGGAAATCCGGTCAAACTGAAAGCGAAAGTATGTGAAGTTCCGCCTTCAGTGTACTAGACAGCCCGCTGCAAGGTATATAGACCTTCCTACTTGTGCCTTCTGCACGAATAGCCTACGCTGCTGCCACTTATGGCGAAGCTCCGCCTCCATCGAAGCTCCGCTCAGCGTTAAAATTGTCAACTTAATAGTATGGACTTCTGCTGGTACGGTACAAGCAGAAGTCCATACTATTAAGTTGACAATTGTAACGCTGGGCGTAGCTTACGACGGAGGCGGAGCTGTACGGGCTTGTGCTAGCTTAACTTGATTTAGTCCCCGCAGGCTCAAAGCGCCACAATATATGTAAAGTACTCTGAAAGAGTACATATCCCCGCGAAAGCAATCGCCGAGTTTTTTGACCGTTACTTCCACATCCCTCTACCGATCGTAACGAAACACGAACTTTGTCTTCCTTTTTCCCCTGGGAACATTCCTATAAAATTTGGTACAAATCCGTCCACAATCTTTTTAGTTATCGTGATCACAGACAAACACACAGACAAACCAACACTGGTGAAAACATTCCCTCGTTTTCGCGGTGATAATAATAATAATACACACGTTTCTATGCCGCCATTAGGTGGTATAAAAAATATGTCTATTATTATTATTATTGTGGCGCTTTGAGCCAATGGGGACTAAATCAAGTTAAGCTAGCACAAATCCGTAGCAGCAGAGGATGAGCTCTACACAGTGCAACTCGATATGGCGTATTCAGGGCATGCCAGTATATAGGCCATGACACCTTTGAAAGTCAAAAAAAATCCCCATTTCTGATTTTATGCATGAAGTCAGCCTCTTTTATTACAAAAACCAACAGAAAATGCTGTAAAAAAGTACTTTACTTGAAGTCAATTAATAATGAAATTCTGCACATGTCAAAAAAGTTTCTTGCTCGATTACCGTCTCAATCCCTTTCGACATACCCTCCGACAGATCTTGCATACATCGCTCTGTGTGAAGACTTCTTCTTATGTACATAAATACACTTAAAAGAAATGAAGTTTTTAAACGCTTCATCTTTTCCCGTTTTACTTCAGTCGTGGTCCGTGTTCAACAGACAACACACGCTAGAGTTATGCAAGAGTAATAACGCGGCAAAGGAAGACAGGTCAGCGGGACACGACAGCCGATCAAAACAGCTTTTCCGAGGCCGGCAGAGCGGGCAGCGAGCGGCCGCCGTTCGGCCGCTCGTAAACAGCATCGACGAAGGAGGAGAGAAAGGAAGACGGGTATCGAACAACGGCGTGTGACCAGCGGCATCACGTAGACTGGATGGCACAGCGCTGCTACGTGACATTCTGAGGTCGGCATGACCCAGTGTTATTTTAGTTCCGAATATCTACCGACCACCGTAATAGAATTTTGACGAAAGGCCGCATCGCGTGTCATGCCGTCATTGACGACTGAGTTATATCTCTTTTGCTGCATACACCACAGGGGAGACTCCCAATGCTTTTTAATAGCCCGGACAATCCCACAAACATTGCCCTTTCCCATGGGGCAATATCGACCTCATATAATAATGTTCTCTCGGGTCCACGCAAGTAACCCCCGCCCATCCGCATATCGATCAGTTCAGCCGTTTTTGCAGGGCTTATCCGTGTGCCCAAACAGACATACACACAGACAGACCATGCTACGTGTGACATCTTGTGCAACAGACCGCATATACTAGGGCAATGCGGCTTAAAACGAACAAAATGAACAGAAATATTTAGCATACTGGTTCATCTTAATCCTATCTACCTAATTAATTTCGTAGGTAAAGGTCACAGACCAAATTTAAGGTCACAAGAGGAAAAAAGTTGCCAAAGTAGTCAAAGTAACCTAGAAATACGGCTTTTCTAGTTCCAAGTTATAGTTTTACAAATAATTAGTTTCACCAAATAATTAATAATCTGATCTCCCATTAACGTCAACGGGAGATTAATTTGCGGTAGAAAAACCAGCCTATGAATTTGTATTTCGCCCCATAGTAGGGGTGTTAAATATTGTGATTGCGTGTCCCACTGTACAATGTCTGTCTGTCTGTTCGTTCCCATATATCTAAAAGCCACATGTCCAAACTTCATGAATTTTCTGTAGATGTTAACCGTGGTTGTGTCGGTTCTTCTCTGATGAAAATGCAAAGTTTAGGCCTATACATTCTGTTTTGTAGATGAGCGTCACGTTTTCACATAATACAGCTGTTGGGGCAGAATGATCAAACTTGAAGACGACGCTGTTTCGTCGAGTTTGTCAGGTGACGGCACTATTTAAGCACTTAAATATTTTGATTATCTTGGATTAAAATCACAATACACACTGGTACATCCATTGCGAAACAAACAACTAAATAACGTTATTCGATTCGAGTAGAAAAATTCAAGAAATTATTTTCAACAAGTACCATTATCACACTTGCCTGGAATACGAAGTGACTGAAATTATTTTCGATACAAAGTTAGTTTATATTTAGTTTTTACGATAGCGGAAAGCGTAATGTAACAGTCTGGCGTCCGTCCGTCTGTCTGTCCTGTCGGCATATTCACCGTAACTTACCGGCCAGCGTACATTTCGGCCTGACAATAAGGAAGACCGACAGATTTGTTGCATAAGTTTCAGCTACGGTCAAGAGTTAACGTAAATAACACTGGTGTGACCGTCTGGCAAGAGGTGAGCGAGTGCAGGATGGCAGTGTTCATCGACCGACCGACCGACTAGTCAGACAGTCTCACTGCTGCTGCTGCTGCTGTTTACAGCGCCATTATCCATCACCACCAGTCTCCCGAGATCCACCAACAGCAAACTGCCACCCCCACCCTCGCTGATCATAGCTCTACAGTACCGTCTTATCTATGAGGCCTGAAGCGCAATAGAACCGGCAAAATCTTAGCAATATATCCACCCGCGTATTTACGGTTTCATAGTATCCTGGCTTCTTGATGAATTACGCATGACCACTTTAGTGGTCCAGGTACTGCCATCCAGTACGTGTGTACATCCGTGTGTGTGTGACACAGGTATCTGGCATGATTTAGTTCACCATGACCTGTCGTAATGTCATGTAAACAATTTCTGCTATCCAGCGATTTAAACCGTTGTTAGCCGTCCGGACAGAAACAATAGTTTCTGCCAAAAAAGAGTAAAACTTTATCCGACGAAACCAGGTTCACTGAAATTTAGGGGTTTGGCTCCCGGATATACTGCTTGATGACAACGGCAGATGGGCCACTTACTTAGCAACGCCCTAACCGGAAGTAGCCCCCACCACCTCATAATTGCAAGTCCGCCCAACACGTTGCGTCACCACGCCACCCCAAAATACTGCAATACAGATCCAGCCGACCTTGCAAGGTACACAGACGAGAGCTCCGAAGTACATTCCCGTTGCCTCATCGCCGCAAACTTTACACTTTCCAGGGCTCGGCCGGACTCCACTGCCGGGACGGATGGCTAACAGAGGGAAAGAGTCCGACTCGGACGGTAAGCCGGTCCGTTGAAACAGCTGAACCGCGTGCGACAGACACACGTCCGCGGCGTCTGCGTCCGACGCGTCGAAGCCGGCCATCTGAACCC
>Ga0209363_1001316_pt1 | contig 11736 bp, 9 predicted proteins | sample WorMetexBAHAMAS3_FD_187385 | JGI IMG/M metagenome (GOLD analysis project Ga0209363, IMG submission 187385) | Marine gutless worms symbiont microbial communities from Max Planck institute for Marine Microbiology, Germany - Inanidrilus exumae... | ecosystem: Host-associated > Annelida > Digestive... | reverse complement strand
AGGCCGCATAAATCATAAAATGAGCATCCTGCCACCTTGATGTCTGATACTGTAGGATGGTTGACTTGAATTCTTGCTGGTGTGGTCATGTCAACAGTGTTGACATTGCCGCTGTCAACAGTGGATTGTTGTGGAAGTTCAGTGTTTGGTGTCGATGCAGTGAGTTCTTCGGTCAAAACTGATGCTGATATATTTGAAATGTCAAGTTCGTCAGTGGTTGACTGATTTACTGCTAGAATGCTAGAGAGATCAAATGCAGATGTCACTAGATCGCCAGGGCGATAGATTAGGCTCACGAGCCCATGGCTCTGTAGCAAAACTTGAAGCTCCTGAATGTGAGCAATCACAGGTTCAGGTAGGTCAGATGGCAAGTCACTGTCACTGACAACCAATGGATCCAATTTTGTCTCTTTAGTCTCAGTGACTTCCAAGGCATGATGGTCAGTAGTGTTGGGGCTGCTACAATGAGGAACCATACTTTGTTTTTGTGCAACTGCCTCCTATAAATTCACCATTTCCCATTCACTTGTTGCACTTGGATCAAATGCAAACTTTGGTATGGCATCAAAAGAGATCGGCCATGTTCCTGTGCCACGAAATCCAGCTACTGCTGTTTCAGACTTGGCAGACATGTTCCAAGCTGGTGTAAAGACTTGAAAGAATTCTGTTTATGGCAAGTGCTGGCTACCATGTTTTCTCACAAATTCAGTTCCCAGTTTATTCCAGTTGTGTTTAAAAAAACGAAAAAAGCTCTTGTCTGCAGCTTGCAGCCAATGTGTTGTGTGTGAAGGAAAACACATGACTGCAAAATTCCTTGCCTTCATCATCTCAAGAAACTTGAGATTATATGTATGTGTAACGTGCCCATCTAGAATCAAGATTCTGTTCAAGCCATCATCTGGTATTGTAGACAAGAAATTCTCTGCCCACATAGTCAACAACTCTGTGGTAATCCAGCCATTATCTGACCCATTCACCAATGTGTTTGGTGGTGATCCAACGCACCATTCAGCTTTTATTCGTTTTGCTTTGAAAATCACCATCGGGCTGGAAAATTCCCCTGCAGCATTAAAGCAGGCAAGCACAGTTGTAGTTTGTCCCTTCTCTCCAGGGGTTATCCTGAAACTCGGCCGGCCTACTTCTCCTATTCCCAGACCTTGGTCGAATTGGTCTTGAACCCCTGTTTCATCGCAGTTCCAGAAACGTTCAGGTTTGTCTTCAATTCCAAGGTCTTTGACCAAATTTGTGTAATGGTCAAACCACGACTTAACGACAACTTCGTTCATACCCATTGCTCTCGCTGCTGACAAATTTTCGGGCCTTCGTAACCGTATGTCCGGATGCTGGTTCATGAAGCCTTCAAACCAGACACGGCCTGCAAATCCTGACTGATTGTTATTGAAACCAGTTATGCCATTTTGTTGGCAGAATTGAAATGCTAAACGTTGAACATCAACCTTTGTTGAGGGAAAGCCTCGTCGACTTAACATTTTAAGTAAGTCTACTAATTGTGCTTCCTGTGTCGCACTCAACACTGTGTTTCTTCCACGAAAGCGCAAGTTTTCTAATGCTTTTGTTTGTCCCAGCCTTCCATTCATCTAACGCACCCCTCATTGTCACTTTCTCTCCACTTGTTCAGCCGTTGACCTTTATGTGAGCGTTGATCACGAGTCGGGGCTTTCACATCCGAGTAACTGGCTTTAGGTTTAGGATGTTTATGTGACATTCTTGATGTTCTATGGTGTGCCATTGTACAGGAATCTGTAACATATCTGTAACATATTCAACACAGCATTGAGTGTGCCATAAAATTTTTCCACTAGGCTACAGGAAAAGAAAGCATAGCCATGGGACAGACTGGAGGCCCCACTTGTCCCAAGGAACAGTTTTGGGATTCGTCCAAATCCAATGAGAAGGTGGTAAGAGGGAGGTGGTGGGGGCACCACTCTCAATGGTCACTAAAGAGGCCATTCCTGTTACAGAATACAGATTCAGGCTTGTTCAAAGTGTGTAAAAATGCTCGGTGAAGATCGGTGAATCATGTTCTGAGATATTTGGCAAGAAAGACCACTTTTTGCTATTTGACACAGGTATACAGATGAGCAGAGATCTCCGGAGTTACTGAACCAAAGTTCACCAAATTTTGACACGATATAGCCAGGTCAATTGCGCTGTTAAACTGCCTATCGACATTGTGATGTTCCTATCCGTTTTGGAATGCCAAGGCGATGAATGAAGGTGAGTCAGCCAATTTTGCACTAAAATTGGTTACCATGGCAACGTCCCTTGAGCGAGTGGAAAAAGGCGGTCAGATCTGTTATCTACTCTCGAATATCTATCGTTCGGTGAAAACCTTGCGAAAATCGGTCCAGTAGATCCTGAGATATCGGGCTTTGAAATGATCATTACAAAATAAATAAATAAATAATATCGGCAAAACATATAGGCCACGGGGCATGCATGGCATGCTGTGCGGGCTAAACTACTCAAGATGAAGTAAACTGTGCCATCCAGTTTCACTGATGGAATCATTTTGAATGGTGACAGTTGAATTTGTTAACTCCTGCATGAATCAGCCTCTGTTGAGCGAAACGTATTGTATGCAGAGCGAAACAGTGTTTCGTTCAACCTGCAACTGTGTCTTTCGGTTTACCTGCATGAAAAAAATTCGAGAGGTGTCAAACTATTAACAGTAAAGCTAAACTTTTGATTTATAGCATAAGCAGTTTTTAACAGAGGAAACATAATGAAATCATTAACGTGTACCTGCTGACAGATAACGAAAAAGATGAACAGACACAAAGTAAACTCCTTAGCAAGTGAATGACATAAAAATTAGTACTCCTCCAAAACACACATGTTTACATAGGGTGCCTGAACTTCCTGTTTAAAAGTAGAACGTGATAAGAAATTTCGCTTTTTTAATTTGTAGTATCAAGTAAGTGAGATAATGGAGTAATGTCATGATCAACTTTTGCATTGAAATTCTGACAGAAATACGCGCAGTTATCATTGAAGCTTAACATGTTTCGCTCAGCCAGCTGTTTCGGTTTGTATGCATTACTAACAGTAATAATAATAATTATATGCAGATTAGCTATAGTATGTTTATAGGGATTACAAAGAGACAATATGACGCCATTGACTTGACTGTGAATGACAACAACGTCCATATTACACTGAAAGCTTCACAGCAAATCAGTAAGCACACTTATGTAAGTGACCCTCTGCACAACTAACCCTTCAGTGCTACCAGACAAACTGGAAAAGCTAACAATTACAAACGTTATAGCCAATGAAAGACAATGATGCAATCATAATACCATAAACAGTGATAAATGTGTAAACGTCGAAACAGTGATACAAAACAGCCCGTTACATGAACGTGTGAGACCTTTGTATTTGATGAGTTGTACAAGGTCCTGTTGGTCGGTGGCTTCCAGTGCACAGTAGAACTGTGTCAGAAGTGAGCTGCGACGTCGCTCCAGTATGTTCATCAGTCTATCAGCTCTCTCATAGTCGTCCGTTGTCTGTCAACACACACAGAAGCATCCACTGTCAAGAAATCATAACTAAGATCAATTTTAGGCCGTTATTCCACGACTATCAGCATACACACGCCGGCATGTACTAACTTGAGAAATCACAGATCGATTTTTTTAAAATTATAACATTACCACGGTAAACCTAGTGTCTGAGTAGTTATCTTCAATCAGCTTCAATACATTCATATTTGGACTGCAGAAGAGCACGAACAGCCAGGGGTTAAATTGAGCTCCCACATCCCATTTGTAGGCTCCCACACGTCCAGCTACAGCTCCCTTATGGCGTTACGTCCAGATGATAATGGCTAGAATACCATGTTTCAGGATTTTTAGAAGGTACAACACGGAAGCATTTCAGGTAATTGACAACTACTGATTAGTATGTTACTAAGCAGTATGATAATAGCCATTTCTACGGCTGTTGAATTAACACATTAACTAATGAGTTAATGCATTAAGGAATTAATCACGATTAAAAAACTAACGCCGCTAAAATTTTTAATGCAAACTAGTCACATCAGTAACACGATTCAATACAAACCTCAAGATGATTGAGCTTTATTCCTTTAATGAACAATCATTTACTTTCTGGTTGCAGCACTACTGTAAATTTTGTTTTATTTTACTATTCTATGATGACATTTTCTGCTAATGCAATTTAATTACTATGCTGCGACGTCATCACTCGTTTTAATTTGATGACTCTCGTACACCCGTAACACAACAAAAAAGAAATGTGCATTAAAACTGCGAATAAAGCGCAATTGAAATAATTAACTGCGAGAATAACACGATTAAAAGAAATTAATCGCTCAACAACCTAATCACCTCACATGCCAGATGATGGCGAAGCACTGGAATTCGCATATTTCAGCCACTGGATAGAGGTATAGGGCTCTCACACCCCTTCAAAAGTAATTTAACCCGTGACCGCCCAAATTTAAATGGTCCACGTGACCTGATCACTCCCCTTTCATGGATCATTTGTTATCCGACGGCTAGGACTTGCTACTGTCAAACAATCTACCAAATTTGACGTCTCTAACTCCACCCATTACAAAGATATGAAAGCCGATACAAAGTATGGAAAATAGGGTGGTTTGAAGTAGTTGGGGTCACTAAAGGTCATAGGAAATAGCGCCATTCGATAAAGCGCATATGAGTTCCTATTAGCGTTCCATAGTAACTATGTCCATATCTTGCACCGTTTCTGAGATACTGTATAGTGAGATATTGGTCGAAAACCATCGATTGTAACATACCCCATTGGAATTTCGCCAAAATCTTCGTCACCAGAAAACTAGAGTCCCTGGGCGATCGTACAGATATGTTTGTGTGATCCTAGGTCTAGTCACCTTGGTAGAACACCGCCTTGTAACAGGCGGACATACAAACACACGATGACAGCATATACTGCCCTAGTATAGCGTCGAGTCGTAAAAATTCAAAATGTGTCAAGTGCTGATGGGGTTCGGCGTTGGCCCCTGTATGATCAAGCAAAATTTCATTACAATAGCTAAAATGGTTGTAGATACATGGTGATTCATAAATTTTTAGGCCGCATCGCATGCACACATGCATGGGACGTCAGCAGGTAGCATGGTCTGTCACAGTACTAAAAACCACCAACTACTCTTCATACTTATAATCCCACAGAAAATTAACTTTCCACAAATCAATTAGGCATAATTTTGAAGTCTTTCTACACGAAGTTAAAGCCATAATAAATTTGTACACCTGACAAATATCTTCGCAGTGTGCGGCGAGTAAGACACCTCGTTGCAGCAGCTCATCCAACAGGCCATGTCTTGTGTCCAGTCTGTTCGCAAGAACACTTCTATTTCCGTGGAATGTTTCTCGGAATGTCTTCGGAAAAGTGCTCTGTAACGTACAATCTGAAAGTGATATTGCTTTCTTCCGCACTTTTTCTTTGCCTTTCAATAAAGTGTAAAACTGAATTATGGCATTTATTGGAACTATAAAACAGTCGTTGTCAGCAAAGATCCACAAAATACATGAACTAGAAAACATAGGCAGTCGTATCGACATGCAGACCCACGCCGGCAACGGCCGCAGGTAGCATAGCGCAGGGTTGCAGGATACCGGCCATAGTCACTAGCAACTGTGTGCCATGACGGTTTTCATACCGTGTGACCTTGACCTTTTGACCTCTGGGTCAATGCTTGTCGAGCGACTGCTCTAGAGTATACGTGTACCAAGTTTGGTGTTGATAGCTCAAGCCATTTCCTGTTACAGTGTGGACAAACAGACAGACAGACAAACATGACTGAACGCCCTACCCACGCCAATGGCTATGCCAGCGTTGGTATCCTTTGTATACAACGGCAAATCATTCACTTCTTTCAAAACTTCTGCTATAATATTCACATAATAATTGCAATAAAAGTTGTTTATGTGTTATGCTGGTAATTTCTTAAACTGAAGGTACGTGTATTATACACTACACAATAACAGCATAAACAAGCCACTATTAGTTAAGGCTTCTTCAACGAATATGCTAACTAAAAAGAGATCAAGTGAAAAAAAACACCGTGCAAAATTCAGCAATGCATAAAGTGCATTCAAACAGCACTAATGTAAAAATAACAAAAGCTAAAAAACTTAACTTAAATAAAATGTACAAATCAATGTTTTATTCAGTCTCACCACGGAATGTCACTTGATTTGCTAACTGCCACAAGCTGAATATCATGCAAGAAAAGAAAAACCAAATCAATGAAATTAAGACTACTGCAAAACTGGTATACAACCAGACATTCAGCTGCCACTGACGGATTGCACGACTCTCAATGTTAAGTTAAATTTAGCTCTGACAATGAAATTTGTCAGTCTGTCATCTTTGTGCATAACAACGATGGACAATTATCGCATGGTTATATCAGAATTAGCATTTTCAAAAGTTTGCAACCGGTGGAATGACGCACATATATTTCCAACTTTAGAAGACTGCAAATTTTCTCCCTAGAAATTTCGGGACCCAAAGTGGTCCTAGTCCTACTTTGTAAATTTTCGTTGTACCGGGTGGTCCGGGCCCCTATCACGGCTTCAGCCTTACCAGCCTCATGGATGATCCGGCCCTGCTACACAGTACATTATGTTGTATCATTTCTGATATACAGCGAGACATTTGTCAAATACTGCACATTTTCCCACCCAAATGAATTAGATGGTGACGCCATTATCTAGTCCTTTGGTAAAGTTTTGGGATGTCATAAAGTATTACTATCTGCTTTGCGATGTGTTTGGCCATCATGAAACAAAACCAGCGTGAAGAAAGGGACACTCATCATAGCTGTGATATGCATACGCTTCTTTGCATGTGTATCAGACAGTAAAAACGTAACAAAGCATGACAACTTATTGAAATCAATGTTTTATCAAAATTAACACTGAAATATTGCTTGACCTGCCATAAGCCTCACGATGCTTCACTCTCCACTGACAAAGTCAAGTAAATCATATCAACTTTCTCAGCATAACAGTCAACGAAGATCACACAGTAATAATCAAAAACCGGTTAATTTATTCCAGGTTTAAAATATGCAACTTTTCAAACAATAAGTAGCCAAAATGACTCAACACATAAACAATCCAGATCATACTATCGACAAAAACAACTGCTGTAATTATACAACCAACCTGATCATGTTGGTAACTAGTATCTTCAAAGCATACACCACCTAGATATTCCAGCTGTTGTTGTAGCTCAATTTTCTCTGCCTCTACCTGTACAGCAATAATTGCAGACACCGCATATACTAAACAAAACACACTAAACAGCTGAAGAAAACACTGAAGACTTAGTGAAATCTTCAGTGTTTTCTGCAGACATGAAAATAAACAAGTGTCATTTTAATACTAAATGGGAAGAACAGCTGATCACAGAAATCCACAATCACATGATATAGCATGTGAGTAAATAAATGATGATGATGATGATGACAAACTTATATTTGGGAGCCAAGAAAGCACAATGGCAAATTTCAAACCATCAGAATTTAAAATGTTTTCAGCCAATCTGTTGTACTGCACATTTTCCTAAATGAACGTTTGCTGTGCAAAACTAAACACGGCAAGGCAACTGCCAGTCATCCACATTGGTGAATAAGTAAAAACAATGCAGTAGTGCAGATATTTCCCATTTGCTAAGTAATTACAACATTTCTGGTACATTTTACACTGTGCACTTAAAAGAATTAATTCTAGACGAGGCACTGTGGGTAGTAAATTCACAAGACCGCCCAAAATGCAACAAAAGATAAAATGTTGCATAAGCTTTGACTATGACCTGCTGCCGGACAACACGTATCTAGATCCCATTCCACCATAGGGTGTCTTGGTTTGCAAATTCTCCAAATTACCAGAAGTAAGTCTGAGTACATATTTTGCATTTTATTTTTTATCTCGATGAAAGTAGACAGCCTATACACATGCTGTAGTACTAAAGCACTCATTTACAACACTCACTTTCTTGAACATATCTCCAGAGATGTAGTCCTCATGAACGCAGTCTTGGTCATGAGACTGAATTTTGCAGTCTTGGTTTTGGCACTCGTCGTCTCAGTCTTGGTCTCGGCTGTTTTCGAGATTGATCAACAATTTGTTAGCATGTATGCGTCATAAAATTTTAACAAAAGTTTCAACCACTATAACCATGGTAACCATGGTAACCTGTTAAGGTCAGCTGACTGGAAATTTTGGCATTATTGGATTTTGTCAAAATTATGCACTAACGCCATTACATGTATAATATGTAAATAGTTTACATTAAATTACGTTTCGCTGTGATGAATTTAGCCAAAGTGATAGCAATGCCCTATATCACTGCTTTACATACATACATACATACATACATACGTTACATACATATTCATTTAAATTCAATTACACTTTTGATAAGTCCATCAACATTTACACATGAGTCTATGCAAAGATGAGGCTGCAAAACACAAACAGATGTGCTGTAGTTTCACACTACACAAAATGTCCGTGATTTATCCACCTCATCAAGACGCTGATAAACGTCACGCAGAAGCAACTCCAACTCATCTCGTATCCTTTGAACACAACACCACTTTTTCATTTGCTTGTACAAAAGAAAATATTATGTCATTTAACGTAAAAACAATTCACTAATCATTATGTGCAACAGTCACTATAATCTCTGTAATGCTCACGTTGAACTTGACATGAAGTGTGGTATACTTGTAGTCGGGTACACTTGCTTAAAACTGTTTTCCCAGGACAATCTGGCTAAGCCAGCACCAAAAAGGCATAAAATCTTTCTGAATTTTAATTTAGCAAAAGATAAAAAATTGGCAATAGCATCAGATGGACCACATGCAAATCATTTACATCTTTCTCCAGACAACTAATCACCCAATGTTTTATAAGCCAACAGTGTAAAAGCACTAAAGGCAACAAGATTAAGTTGTCGGTTCATTAAACCAGCTTCAAGCCTCAAAAATGTGGACATTTCTCAAAAGAAAAATTATGTCATTTAACGTAAAAACAATTAATTAATCATTATCAACAAAACTGTTGCTATTTAGCCACAACCTCTGACAGAGTGTAAACCTAAACCAACAAAAAGTAAAAACTAAATAAAAACTGCTTACATGCATGTGTGTGCATATCATTGTGCACAATTGTCACACACAATGCAGCACAGCTCAGTTCTGATAATCTTCCCTCTTATTCTCCAGACAGCCATCACTGCTCAGATGTTGTCTATTGGAAAGAACAGTTAGTCTATAGTAACAAAAGTTAAAGTATGTAACAGAAATGCTAAAGGCTACTTAATTATTTGCTGGTGCAAAATCGTCTAAACAGTAACTATAAATATCACAAAAATAACATATGAAAACAAAAACTAGAGAAGATACTTACAAATGAAACTTGACCTTCCACTGCGCACTTTCGACCTCCGCTCGTTTCCGTGCTTCAACTGCCAACTCTAACTGCTCTCTAGCATCACCAATGAACATAATTACCATCATACTTGAAGCTCTATTGCAGCAGCAGCAGTACTAGACCTAGTCACAGTGGTTATCTACCAAATTCCTGTTTGTTTACTTTAAACAACAGTGTTGCATAGATGCCAAAGCTCAGATACAGCCAAGTTGACTTTGAACACAAGTCCATCTGTACGCTATGTCTACGTTCACCACTGTGACACTGTGTATTACAGCTGATAATCATGTTACCACGATACAGAAAGTAGACAACTGAAGTGCAGTGAAGCCATAACATCACCATATTTAGTCACTGTAGATTGTTACAATGTCGGTGACAATATGTGCCGATGAAGAAAAATTTAACAACAGTACACACACACTTAGTAAAGCAAGTTTTATACTAAGCATGCAATGCACATTTAGTGAAACGAAATTTATACTAAGCCTGCAGATGTAGCCAAATAAAACATACGCAATTAAATCTCGTCATCCATAACTCCCTCACTCTTTCACTCCTGGCTTAAAACCTACCTGCTTTACAAATTCTTCCCATCATAGATTCACGTCTTCCCTCTGAACTACCGCCACAGATCATTCTTTGTGTAATTCGGTTTTATTTTTAGTTTTTCCTTATTTTTCTATTTTTACACTGGGTTCAGCTGGCTTGAAATCAGCACTTGCATGCATGCATATATTGTCTCATTATCATATTATATGGTATCTACTGTGGCCTAGTATTCTTATTTACCATATTACTTCAAATTAAGCATTTTTCTGTTTTTCTTCAAAGTAAACCCATATATCAATTCGATCATAATCATAGTCATTTTGGTTCTATCTTGGTTATCTAACTTAACCACATGCTCCACTAGACCAATTTTGTCAGTCATCTCTTGTTGATTATAGCATATGACTCCTCGCACAAAGTTCACAATCATTTGCTGCCATATCTTTGGCACTGAAGACAAAGTTGTCAAATGCAACACCGTTATAAGTGACAAAAATTAATGCAGTTTACCTTGCGCTTGCAAGCTCAACTTCAAGAACTTCCTTGGTGTTCTCCAGGGCCGACTTGTCAAGACACAGTGTTTCCAGCTTCCTAAACATGAAAAATAAACAATTAAAATAAATATTGAAAAATCGCCAGATACGTCACTGACAGCTTTTTCAACATAATATAATACAATACAATAAAAATACTGTCCAGCCCTACAAATGCAACGAGATCCTGGTGGAGAACGGTGCTGGAAATATCAAAACTTAGTCAACATTATCACAGCAGTGCCAACATGACTGATAAAGACGTAAATAATGGCAATAAATATCAAAATGTTCAGTAACTACTGATGACACATAAATTCAACTCATGTGTAATTTTTTAATGTTGTGTTTTAGTGTGTGTTATCTATGTTTTGGGGCAGTTGCAAGTGCTCTTTGAGCCTTTCTGTCTAGTAGACACAGTTCTTTTTATTGCATTTTATTGTTCTATATCCTGCTTGTTGTATCTGTGTCTACAAATAAATATATATATACTCTACGGAAGGCTTTAAACACATGGTTGTTTACATGAGACCGTCCTTGCACTGAAGCAGATGGTAAAGATGATGTGGCTTATTAGATACTATCAGCTCTTAAAATACGTGTACCGATGCAGGTCAGCAATCTGTGACTGGAGATGTTGTTCTGTGTTAGCAGCAGCAGCAGCAGCAGCAGACTGTGACTGTTTGACCAACGTTGTGTCATCGTCACCATCAGCATCCTCATCATTACCATTGTCACGACTGTCATTCACCAATCCATCACTACCACAAATGACAAGTAAACACACAACAATTACTAACTCTAACATGGGTATCTGTAAGTATTTATAAAGTGTCGATAAAGCATATACTGGTGGTTAGTGGTTACAAAATATATGCATATCAAGAAATGCTAATTACAGTCAATGCCATGCAATCTGCTACATGGATAGATTTATTTTCTTTGTTTGATTTCTTGTATCCTCTTGAATGCACGATAGTTTTAATTTACTATTTTATTGTTTGCTAAATATAATAGCTTTCTTCCTGATAGTTTAGCCACAGCATCTCAATCAAGTTTTTGTTGTGATGTGTCACATACACCCAGGGTGGTATTTGCACCTGAGGGCAGTGGGAGGTCGAGCGCCGAAGGCGCGAGAATCGAGGCGACATAGGCGCCGAGGGGATGGGGTG
>Ga0209363_1001315_pt1 | contig 11736 bp, 6 predicted proteins | sample WorMetexBAHAMAS3_FD_187385 | JGI IMG/M metagenome (GOLD analysis project Ga0209363, IMG submission 187385) | Marine gutless worms symbiont microbial communities from Max Planck institute for Marine Microbiology, Germany - Inanidrilus exumae... | ecosystem: Host-associated > Annelida > Digestive... | reverse complement strand
GGACTTAGGAATAACGTACACGGTTCATCGATGGCTCGTTGGAAAGCGCGTGGTCGACTTCCTATAGGTGATAATTGAACTTTTTTTCGCTAGCTATCACGGGTGAGGCGCTATGAGCCGATATTGGTCGAAATTGCGCTGTTTGAAAGGGGGATGAGTCACTTTGAACGCAAATCTCAGGGGGAAAGGGGCGTCCCCCACCAACGATTTTTGGCACCAGAAAACTAGAGTCCCTGGGCTATCTATCGTATGGTGAAAAAAAATTGCCGAAAAGTTCAACCACCTGAGTAGGGTGCACCAACGTTACAGACAGACAGACAACAGACAGACAGACGACAGACGACCGACGACAGACAGACGGACGGCCGATAGCATATAGCGAACGTGAACGCGAGTTCACGTCCGCTAAAAACCATCAAAAGAAGATTGATCTACGGCCACAGGTAACGTGTACAGAAAATTTCGTGAAATTTGGACGCGTTGTTATGCGAGCGGACAAACAAACAAAACAGACAGACAGACAGACATACATACAGACATACACGCTGATTGCGATACTTCGCACACCTACCGGGGACGAAGTAAAAATTCTTCATGCGCGTACGATAACAGTAAGTTTACTTAAATTTCAACTTAATACTAGAGAAAAGTACAATAAAGTGGTTTGTGAGGATTATAATCTATCCTGATCCACTATCCTACAGCATAAATCCAACTTCAAGATGCACAAACTCAGCACAGACTGGGCCTACCTGCCGAATTTGGTAAACTGTATAAAACAATGTTAACAAGTAGCTCAGCTGTCGCTGACAAACCCGCGCGTCGCGCTGCATCACGACTAACGGCAAAATTTTAAAACAGTCACGTGACCTTAGCCAGGCCCTTTTGTTGGTGATAGATATGTATGTATGTCATCCTGTTGCATAGAATTGATATTGTCTACTCGTGTACAATATGTGACGACTTTAGGTTCAGCCTTTCCCGTGATATGATTGGAGCCCCAAAATTTTGTAATGGGTCACATGACCTGACCACGCCCCAATCAGGGACAGTTTGCCGTCCGTAGGCTATGGCTTGCACATTCAACCTTTACATCAAATTTGTAGTCTTTGCGATCGCCAATTAAGAAGATGCATAAGGCAATGCAAAATGTAGAAATTGAGGTGGTTTAACGTGCTTAGGGGTCACCCAAGGTCATCGGCAACATAACCATTTGATAGAACGCATGCGACTTACTATTCGAATTTAATAGAAACTATGAGGCTATCTCATACCGTTTTCGAGATGATATCGCTTATTTTCCAAAAATTAAAGAGGTCGCGTGACAGTGACCACGCCCCTTTCAGGGACAATTTGTCGTCCGAAGGCTGGGACTTGCTCGCGACGCGCGGGTTTGTCAGCGACAGCTGAGCTACTTGTTTTCCATTTTTCCATTTTTTTTTGTTCTGTGCCAGGTGAAAAAAAAGGAAAACAAAGTGAACTTAGATATTTATGACACCGTATATCAGCCGCGCTCGGGTAAGCACATGTGGTCTCATACTTCACATTCACTTTCACACACCAAATTCACCAATTTCATCATCTACTTCCTCTGAAATCGCCCATCCTCGATAAAATTAATAGTTTATTTTATTACGATTCAACAGGCGGCGCTTCCAGTCTACTGGGTGTTATCGCGGTGGCATTAGTGAGCTCAAGCACAACCGCGCAAGAATCATAATGCTTGTTGCAGATCTTGTCACGGATGTGCGATTTGACAAGAAAACTGCGACACAGTTCGGTTCAATAGCAATTTATCAGCTCACAATATTACTTTCTATCGCGCGACGCTTTTCTAGTGCACTATATGCTATACTACCTTGTGAAACTTGACAATTACAATTGCTGCCAATGTCTATGACATATTGCATGTAAGACCTCGGACTTCATCTTGCAAGATATGATGCCGCCTTAATAGCTCAGATCTGAATCCCGTTCCTATAAAATCTGGAAAACAATTTAGCAGTGCTTATAAGAAGATCCGTGATGTCAGCGAACTGAAGCATTGACGTGTAACATGGACTGCAGCAGACAGTCATTGATGAAGCTCTCGCGTCAATGAATGGCGTAATTGTCTGCTGGCTTGTGTTTGTATCTGAGATGGACGTTTTCAGTAAATATAAGTAAACGTTTAGCCGTTATTTTAGACGTTTGAATTTTGCAAGGTAGTGTAGCAAACGCGGTTATGTTGAGGTGGAAGACCCTGTAAAAGTTATATAGAGAGTTTCATCGGGAATATGACAGTGAAAGAATTTTGAAAATCGGTCTACACTTACCGAAGTTATGATCACAAGTCAAGTGTATCGGTTTTTTTGACTCACCATGTAGTTACTATGGGAAGACCAGCAGGAAATCATACATGCTGTATCGAATGGTGTTATTTGCAGTGACCTTACGTGACCCATAAGCTACTCCAAACCACCCCATTTTCCACATTTTGTATCGCCTTTCATATCTTCGTAATGGGTGGAGATAAAAGACTTCAAATTTGGTGGGTAGGATTAGCGTAGCAAGTCCTAGTCCATGGATGACAAAACACCCCTTCAAGAGGTGTGGTCAGGGTCGTGTGATCCATTTTAAATTTTGGAGTCCCACTCATATATCTGGAACGGCTGAAGCTAGAGTCGTCAAATTCTATACACAGGTAGACTATGTCAAGTGTTAGCCTTGAGATGACAAACTACCCCTAATGGGCGTGGTTATTGTCACGTGACCTATTTTAAAAATTGGCCCCGATCATATCTTTGGAATAAGTGAAGCTAGGCATTCAAAGTTGGTGTGCTAAGTGCATGAATGATAGATTACCACCGAAGATGATGTGTTCAAGTCACATGACATCCTTAAATTTTGGGAAATAACTCATATATGTATAACATCTCGGAAACGGTGCAAGGTAGATATAGTTGCAATGGAAGACTAATATGCATCGTATGTGGCCTATCAATTGGCACCATTACCAATGACCTTGCGTGACCTTCAAGATTACTTCTGCTGTTTGAATCCTCCCATGCCTTAGGAAATGTGGCATATATTATGTACAATATGTTTATTCACCTACTGCAGCCTATTCAGATACGACTTTTCGCACAGCTGATTAGCTGTTGACAAGATTTCAACTCACATAGTGCGGCGCGCGGTTCCTGTGCGATAGCTGAGCTTCTTGTTAGCCCGCCGGGCATCGCGATGCCGCCGGCGAGCTTATGTTTTACCGATGTTACTTTCTTTTTTTAATGTCGCCTCTCTCATTCGATAACGGGTAGACGGATCGCAACGCGGATTACTGCGTTAACATCGCCGATGAAAAAATGCTACGGCTAAAATTTGACGAACTTCGGTGCAGTAACCCCTGAGATCTTGTGGCTTATTTGCATGGGTGGTGAGTGCACATAGGCTAAAATACGCTGTGCGCTGTTTTTAAAGGTTATTCGCTAGATGACATTAGCATAGCCAGCCTGTAGGTAAGTATAAGAAATACACAGTCGCGTTTGCGCATGCCAGGCGAGCTATACGTTATGCTTTACCCCGCTTTGTAGTTTACATTTTGCGTCGCCTTTCATATCTTCGTAATGGGTGGAGTTAGACAGACTTCAAATCTGGCATATAGGTTGATCACAAGAAGTCCTAGGCACGGATGACAAACCATGCCTGAAAGAGGCGTAGTCACGGTCACGTGACCAATTTTTAATTTTTTGCTCAAACCATACCTTTGGAATGAGTGAAGCTAGGCACTTCAAACTTTGTGTGCACTGTGCAGATTGATATTGACGCGTGCAGCCTATCGTACGCATGATAAATAACCCCAGAAGGGGACATATTCAGGATCATGTTATCTCATTAAATTTGAGGAGGAATAACAAATAGTGTCTCGGAAACGGTACAAGATAGAGATATAGTTACAGTGAAAGACTAACAGGAAGTTATATGCGGCTTATCGAATGGCAACGACACAGAAAACGTTGAGTGACCCTAAGGGTCAGTCTTTGCTCTTTGACACCTTTCTAAGTCCCGTATCTCGAAAACGCAGCACACGTTAACTATGATGTGTTTACATGTGAATCGGAAAGTGCACGTGACTTGTAGTTTTAATTTACTGTCTCATTGAAACTGAAGGACTTCTGTGGGCCGCAAGCAGGGCTGGAAAAACCTAGGTTTAAGAAATATTTTTATGTTTTTAGGTTTTTTAGTTTTTTTTCTACGAAGACCGATGTCGCCAAACACGAAAGTGTGACCCAAAAGCATCTGAAATCTGCATACCATAGGACTCATACAGTAGCGTACACGGTATGGTTTTTCTTTTTTTATAGATTAGGCCTACAGCATTCAAAAGATAAAATGACAGCATTACTTAATTTAATTCATTATTTTAAATAAATTAAAATAAAACAATAAAATTAAAAAACGTTAAAACCTAAACTGGTTCTTAAAAAGGCTTTTGGGTTTTTAAGAAACCTAAAAGCCTAGGTTTTTAAAACCCAATTCTATAGCTAATATCCAGAGATGTTAAACGAGGCCAGATGCTCGAGGCTGAGGTCAAATTTTTGGCCTCGAGGCCAGTCTGTCTTCGAGGCTTTAACATCACTGGTGTCTACACGTCGGGAACCGGACATATAATTCACTCCACAGCCTAAGTTCTAAACACGTGCATCAGTAAATAAGTAAGGTGAGTGTGCTCTGTAGAAAAGTGTACAATGAACGCTTGAGTATAGCACATAATGAGTAAACAAGCAAGGAAATAGAACATGATGTTAAATTTTGATTCGAGGCCGAGACCTAAACCTTAAGGCCGAGGCCAGAATGTCTCGAGGACGAGGACGAGGCCGAGGCCAAAGTTTTGGCCTCGTAGCCAGTTTGGCCTCGAGGCTTTAACAATATTGGTAACGTCTCGAAAACGGTGCAAGGGACACTGCTACTACAAACCTCTAATAGGAAGTGATGGCCTGTCTAATAGCGGCATTTCCGATAACATTGACACGGCATTTTCGTACACTTGTGCAGCTGCTGACAAGATTTGAGCATTGAATTGATATAGCGCGTCGCGCGGTCCTGCCGCGATGCCTAGGCCTCTTGTCCGTTATAGTTCTGTATACAGCAAACGTAAACAAAGCTTGCACCCAGTCCGCTTTTGTATAGCATTCGCTATGCTTTAGCAGTCGTTTCAAAGTTAACGCCTTTATTGTCGTCCGAAATACGGCAGTCTGAAGGAGTTTATTCAAACATAGACCGAGAAGATGATGCAGTATCTACGGACGGCGAAGGACTGACGCAAGATTATTTACCGGTAACACAACTGTGTTTTCCCACCTACGTCCTGCAGCCTTTCACAGCCAAGAAACATCGTCTTCGGCTTCGGCCGGTTGCGTTCGACATGTTTATGGGCACAGCGGTCTATTCCAGACTTTGGAAAGGCGTCGACCAAACGTATGGGAGAAGTAGGATTAAGGTGTGTGTGTGTGCCGAACGGTGGACCCAGACAGTGCAGAATCGACCGTAAATCTTCTATCTCTGCTCGGCGCGATTCTATACGAGCGAAATCAATAGCGTGCGCTCACGTGAGGTGCTAGTTAGACTTAGGCTGCGGTGAGAATATAAATTAACAGGAGCTCAGCAACTGCTTGGGTGGCTGACCGTGGCGTATAGTGAGAGCCAAACGTTTTCTATGGGCGTGATTTGACGGACGTAGACTTTTTGCCAATTCTACGGACATCGGCGTTTACTACACGGAGGTGATTTTTCTTTCCGTGGGCGGATCCGGACCCCACGTAAAAACTTAGCTGTCCTCTATGATAACCCTCATATCACAAACCAGCTAGATCGGTTTAGACGTTTAGTCACAATAGGCCAACGTTACACAAACATACTCACAACCATAGGGTAAGCCGAACCGTTACCACGGTCGCGAGAGAAAAACGATAATCTAAATACAATAATGACAATATCGAAGTAACGCAGGCAGACAATTTTAGAACCACAGTTAAAGCGCTAAAATCGTTGCCACGATCAACCTATATCTCATCTGTTGCTGAGCTCTTGCTTCTCCATTCTGTCAGTGACCCCGAACTTGCAGCTGCGATATTAATCTTTGAATTTGACCTAGTTGAATACGCATGCGAATTATCGAGGTCAAAGGTCATTTAGTTCAAAAGTTGTTGTCCGCACAAACACCGGTAATTATCATTATCATCGTCGTCATCATTACGGGGCGTCGCGCGGTCTCTCTGCGACAGCTGACCTCCTTCTAGAGGACTGATGGTTGTTGACAGAAGGCCGAGTCGTGAGATGATGTGATAAATCGTCGGAGCTTCAGAGGCTGTGCGCGTTGCGTCACAGCGCTGGCGGTGAGCAGGCCGTAATGCAGTGACGTCAGAGCGGTGGGCAGCCGGCCCTAGTCGATGTGTCCGTCTGCATCCCGGCCCGGCCCGGCCCGGTCGAGTTTTATGACGAGCCGAGCAGCGCGTCTAATCAATTTACGTACCGGCAGCAGATACGATCCGTCCACGTGAATGCCCCAACAGCTGCCTTACTGTCCGGATTTGGCAGGTCGGCGGCCGATGCCTGTTCTGCGCGCCACACGGCTGAAATTTCGGGACTGTGTCTACCGTAAAAAGCTTCATTTTCACCTGATCATTAAAGTTATCATAGTATAATACGTATGCTGGACTTTCGTTCGGAAGACTTATGTCCCAAACTTTTGATATGTGTCCATCCTGAGGTTGCCTAGAGGATATGGTGCTGGCGATACATGTAGAGCAGACCAATTGCCTCAGGTAAATGCTATATATGAGTAATCAGAGCATCCAACGGAAAAGCGGCAATTTATTGGTTGTTATGCTGTAGCATAACAACCAATAAATTGCCGCTTTTGTCGGCATTCATAGCCGAACAAGTCTCATCTTCCGCAGACAGATTCGCGCGACGCACTGCGTTACGTTCATCATGTTGTACACAAAGCTGGACGCTTAGTGTGATAAACTGGCGACCGACGACCGTCGCCAATTTATCACACTGAACGTCTTGCATCTTGACAACACATGCGACGGTTGACATGCAGTTGCGAAATTTTCCTAAGTCCAGCGTTTGGGACAAAGTTCGAGAGGGTGACCCGAATTCCCTTCCAACACAGTGTAGTATAAGCCAAGGGTAGCCTCTGTGCCAAAACGAGCTCGATCAGCTCAGCCGTTTGGATAGAACACCGACTTGTGATGAACAGACAAACAGGGTCATAGCTAATACCGCGCTAGCGCAGCGTCGCGCGGATAAAAAGGAACATTGTTTCATCCTGTCACCATAAACTTTGACCCATGATTTTGATTTTCGAAAACGCCCTGAACCATTCGGTCACATATTTGTATCAAAGGTCATTTAGTAAGTAAGTAAGTAATATAATTTGATTAAGTGCCATTATTATTCAGTAGAATAAATCAGAGTCGCTGGACAAGTCGCTAGGGGCTATTAAATGCATACTGGAAAAGATGGGTTAAAGATGTTATTCGCACGTTTATAATTATCCAATCTAATGGATTGTGACGGGCGCAGGAAATGCTCTCTGCCCCATGTTTAGTCGCATGACGGTTTGTGAAGATGCATGGACGCATGAAAGCAAAGTTAATTTAGCATTAAATGGACTTAGGTTACGGAAGTATATAGTTCAGCGTGCGATTCCACACCGCGGGCGAAGGGAAGTCCGCTGTCTACGATTGCCTTGTTCCGTTCGATGATAAAAGCACGGAAACCAGTCTAACAGTCTACATATGCTACAGTTATTATTAGACCACATCAAAGTGTGTAAGGTTTGAGACGAATGAAGAGTAGAAGGGAGAGTATTCCAGATTGTTGGAGGCGCAATATGAAACGAGTGTGAACCGAAATGAAGATTAGTGCGAGGGACGTAGTTCAAAAGTGATTGTTCGGGCACACAGACAAACACACACCGGACAGACTGCGATACCTGAACCACTGAATCGGTCGGTAAAACGTACATTATCGTCGCAGATTCAAGCAGGTGAGGATGTTATATATGCATACATATTCCATGCCTTCAGTGTCTGTGAAGATTCAACGTTATGGAAGTTGCTGATGTGAATTTTGCTTACGATATTGTTGTTTTTGGCGTTGGAGCATGCAACACTTTACAAATGTAAAACAAGGCGATCGTAGATATCAGACTTGGCCCCCGGTGTCGCCACGTGACGACGTTGACGAAACATAATGCACAAAATATATTGTGGCGTGCGTTGATGTATTCTCTCAGTGGTTAGTTTTTGCAGCGCGACGCAGTCCTAGCGCGGTATATGCGATGGCCATGTGTCGGTCCGTACGTCTGTCCGTCTGTCAGTCTGTCTGTCACAAGTCGGCGTTCTATCGAACTGGTTAAATATATCACAACACAGGCAATTAATCGCCGAACGATAGACTACGGAGTCCTAGTTTTCTGGTGTCAAAGATTTTGATGACTGAGGGTTACCCCAAACAGACGGGGGTGGCAAATACATGCGGTGCAAGTTTAAATCGGCGACTTTTGACCGATACCTCAGAAACGGTGCAAGATAGGAACACGGAAGGCCAGTAGAAAAAGGTGTGTGCGGTCTATCGAATGGTGACCCTAACTATCCCAAACCACCCTATTTTCCGCATTTTGCGTCGCCTTTCCGATCTTCGTAACGGGTGGAGCTAGATACTTCAAATTTGGTACATAAATGACAGTTTTTAAAAGTACTGTCACGTAAAATTTACAACTAAACTTGTTAAATTCTACTTAATGATAGGCTTTAATTATTATTAACCGGCGGAATACATACGACCGGTAGCAATTAGCAAAGAAAGAAAAAACTTAACTTGGTGGTAATTTTGCAATAATGTCACAAATGATGTTTATAAACAAGACTGACTATACCGTAATTCGATGTTATAATAAATATTCGTCATTGCTGGGGTAACTCAATGAGTAACTATGAACGCATGTGGGTGCAAACGCGATACTGCATCGTGTAGATAGGCCGATCCGTGGTAAAACACGCCGACAAGTCGTGTGTTCTCTGCAAAAAATAAGAAAAAAAAACATTGAGTTGCGAGTCACGGAAACACGCAATTGACGAAGTAGGGAAGATTCACTCGTGGCCGATGAATGAATGAATGAATGAACGAACGAACGGACGAATGAATGAAGCATGAGTCTTGCCCGAAGACACGAAGCAGAGATGCGTGAGTTTGCAGAGGGCGCCTCTGTCGGTCGGCGCATGGACTGGCGCCTTCTCCGCGACAGATCGATCGATAGGCTACTGTCGGTCGGAATCGTTAGTGACATAAGCTGGTGTACAGCGCGCGATTCCACCTTCCGCAGCCGCCTTACGTGTACATCCACAGCCGAAACCATGAAGTCATATACGTGACGTGATGCGCTGCAACGGCGTTAAGCGTGCGCCCAAAAAACATGGCGACAAATGCTTTGTACAACATATTCTCATTTCGGACTGACAAACAAAATCCAGCGCTAGTGAGCTCGTTCTATTTTGGCGCTTTTAGCCGGCGCTTTTAGGGTGCTCGTAGCCGGCGAGTGTCACAGACGGTTCAGACTAGAAGCAGCCAGCACTCACAAGAATGCAAAGACCCACGACGGCCAAAGATCCACGACGGCAATGTTTTTGTGACTCGTGACATTGACCTTTGACCTTTTGACATCAAAATAAATGGGTTTCCAGGACTCATCGTGGAACATTTCGATGTCAAGTTTGGTGATCCTAGCTGCATCGGTTTTTGAGATATCGTGCTGAAAAACAGATATGTGGTGTTACAAAGCCTACCCCCGTGATTTTCGTCGGCATGGGTAACTAGCAAATGACCGCAATGGACATAGGTGAAAATTATAGAAAAGACTTTCGAAAATATCTGAGCACGATACATCCGTAAAGTGTCCAGAAATTCAAAACTAGTCTGTGTGTACGCACAACAGTATCAAGTCGAACAGCGAGGCAGGCAAAAGTGATGTACGATAATGGCAACATTGTTGATGGGTTTGAGGCGACGGAGGTATTGAATTTTTGCCAATCAGACACCCAACGAATTGTTCACAATTCCGCCACAACGTACATTAGCTGTGACTGTTCTGCGCCGACGTAATATGCCCAATTAGTCAACTTACACAGCTAGTGACCATGCCAAATTTCCTGAAAGAATTTTATGTTAAAAAGTTCTAGCTGTCGCCATTGACGAAAAATTGTATGGATCTTTTCACTGGAACACCCCGTGATCACGGATCGCCTAAATGCCACAAGTGCGCTGCGCCGGCACCGTAACTACTGTACAGCTAAACATCCTATTTAATATTGTGTTCTAAAAGTCTCCACAGACAAGTCCGTAGATCGCATCTCTGCAGATAAACTGTTCCGTGTAGACGGTCCACGATCGGCGAACTCCTATCGCCGTAAGATGTACTTTGTATGTGGAACAGAAAGCTGATAGAGGCAGAACTCATGCATCAGTGTCACAAACGAAGAACACGGGCTCCCAAGACGAGTGATTCCTCGACACAAGGAAGCGGAGACGGTCAGAAGTCGAGCGGACGTAATTAATTGAAGCCGAATTAAGCTAAGGTTGAAGGACAGCAAAGCTACGCATTCCAAGGCGAAACGCCGTTGCAAGAGTGCATTCCACCGGTACGATCAATCAAAATTGTCACTGCTGCTGCTGCTGCTACTGCTTTCAGGATAAAAAAATCCCCCAAGAGCAACAGTGGAGGAAAGCGGATAGCGTTTTGAATGAGTCCAGTGATCTGTCAGACAGAGCTGTCACGCAGATGTCGGAAATACTTCAATGTGCAGTTCTAGATTGTGTATTTCGAAGCCATCTGCACTGCCAACGAGTAAAAAAGCGTGTGCAGTTGTAACTTGTAAAATGTCTTTTGCTTCAAACATCTAATGCAATAAACTCTGAATCATGACAACGTCAGATATATTACTTGGAAACTACTTTAATATATAATATATTAACGATATTGATGGTCTTCTTAGTAATATTCTTAAACTTGCAGACGACACAAAGATTTTAACCGGTTTGTAATGAAGGTGATTGATTACTCTAGTCTTCAGCTCGACCTAACGTCATTAGTAGATTGGTCCAAGAAATGGCCAATGCAATTTAATGCCAAGCGTAAAGTTTTGCACCTTGGCAGCAATAATCAGACGTTCCAATATGATAGTAATGGTTAGCCCGTGTCATCCAGTAATGTTGAGAAAGATTTGGGTGTCATAATTACTGACTAATTGCAGCCATTCAGTAATGTCAAGCAGTATTCAGCGAAGCTAATCGAGTGTTGGGTATGATAAAAAGAACTGTTGCCTACAAGTCTCCTGATATTTTACTTCCACTTTATAAGACATTGGTTAGACCACTGGTTGAATACTGTACACCTGCATGGTCTTCGCATTTTGTTAGAAAAGATTTAACACCGTTTTACGAGAATGATTCTAGGTTTCAGTCAATTGGATTATAACACAAGAGTCAACAGATTTAATCTGCAGACGTTGGAAGAACGCAGGGATAGAGCAGATTTAATCGAACTTCTCAATATGTACAAAACCTGTCTTGAATTAAGCTAGAAACCATGTTTGAGCCATCAACAGATAGCAAACTCGTTAAAACTGAAGAAGCACAGGAGTCATCTGGATTTGCGGAAATATTTCTTCTTCGAGCAAGTTGTAAACC
>Ga0209363_1001314_pt1 | contig 11738 bp, 6 predicted proteins | sample WorMetexBAHAMAS3_FD_187385 | JGI IMG/M metagenome (GOLD analysis project Ga0209363, IMG submission 187385) | Marine gutless worms symbiont microbial communities from Max Planck institute for Marine Microbiology, Germany - Inanidrilus exumae... | ecosystem: Host-associated > Annelida > Digestive... | reverse complement strand
GTACCGGTATGATAGATATAATTTTTATAAAAGTGATTTATATTCGAAAATTGTGTCGCAGAGGAACTAGCGGTGAGCGGCGCAGCCAGTCGGTGGCTCAGCTGAACACCCGCCCTCCAACGTCAGCTCATAACTTTTAACTTAATTACAGAGAACTGTGTCTGTTTAACTTAACGCAAATGCCATCCATGGCAAAATGAATAGAATGAATAAGTCAGTAAAATAAGGCGAATAAATCGACATAAAATTGAACTTACGAGTCGACGATTGATGCGGTTGAATCTCTCGGTGACGTAGTTCTCCGAGTCTATCGGGAACGCTCGACCTGCGCTCGCTTCTACTCGGTAGAGTGACAGAAAGGCGGCAAATACCACAGCCAGCGACGTGTACTGTCGTGCAACAGACAACACACAGACCACAACGCTGTTTACAGTACATGCTTTAACGTGTCGCGTCTAGCGGTAAGCGTAATGTAACGGTCTGGCGTCCGTCCGTCTGTCTGTTCCGACTTTTGCGCGCGGCGCATACTCAACGTGACTCAGCAGGCGACGCGGTCAGCGTGCATTTCCAACTCGGACGGACATACTTGTTTAATACGATTAAAACGTCAGCGGCAGCCTTGTAGCTCTAAGTGAATTAGAAAAACCACCTTACTATACGCAGTAATGGATTACAATTACCCCTCTGTGTAGTAAGGTAGTAAGCAACCTAAGGTATTAAGCAAATCTTTCGTACACATTAAACTGTTCGTTGTTCGTAATTCAGTCAATAAAAGATATTATAAATTATTACTGGTAACATTCTTGGCGTCTAGTGACCTATTTAAGACATAGTGCGCCTTATAAATGTACTTACTTACTTACTTACAATGGAACACACATGAACCAAATGAGACATTAGCCAATCGGCTGAGTCAAATATCGTGAACATGTCGTTCACTTCGACCTAGTTAAATTCATCTGTATAAGAGGCAATTCGTTATCATCTACATGTTAACAAAGCGATACGGAGCGTGTAAACAAAGTTTAGCGTTTGCGGCTACACTCACCATTTCTGCTGCGTCGACAACGAAGCTAGTCTCGAACACAACAGATCGTGCCTATCGGCTCTCACGGGCAGAACTGCGACTTCGTACTATGATTGTCGACGGCCTTTTTATAAACGTTCTCTCGACGCCTCGCCGGGCACCTGTCCGGCTGGCACGTCAATCGAATGATTGCTCTAATTATCATCGATCAGGGTGGTCCGCCGGTACACTTTCTACAAGGACATGAGCTGATAATCGCTGAGTAGGCCTATCTCATCTAGACATTATTACAATGGCCGCGGCCACACGTAGCGGAAAGCGTAATGCAACGGTCTGGTATGTCGTCCATCCTTCTGTCTGTCTGTCCCGTCGGCATACTCGCCGTAACTCACCACTGCAGGGGTGGTAGCATGCGACGCGGCCAGCGTACATGTCGGCCCGACAACAAGGAAGACCGACGTACTTGTTGGTTCAGATAATGATTATATACATGTAGTATGCGACAATGAACAATCAAACCTTCTGAATAGGACAGCTAGGTAAAACTACATTTTATAGCTGCCTAAAAATTTGCATAAAACTACAGCTAACATAAAATACAGACGTTAAACACTTTTTAGAAATAGACTAAAATCAATTTTTTGTCCACTGGACGCTCAAAGCTATGCAAACTTGTAAAATCATTTACAGTAGACGGCTAGTAATATTCCAAATATCGATAATGTGTTAAGCAAAATAGCTGCGATACGATACGGTAGATTAGCATGCGCTCAAAAGCTGACGAGATGGCCAGCTTAATCTAGCACATGGCACAGAAACGAAAAATAAAGAAAAAAAATAAGAACAAAAACCCGAGTAGCTCAGAAGAAACGAATACAGTAGAACTACAACGCTTTCTTATTGCGCAACGCTATGCTAGCACGGTATAGGTTGTCGTCGTGTATCCGCATGTCTGTCCGTCTGTTACAAGCCGGTATCGTACCAAAATAGCTATAAACTTCCTAGGATTCTAGTTTTCTGATGTCAAAGACCATACTCAAAAAGACACCAAATCAATCACAGCTCGGCAATCTTTTACTTTTTACAATAAATTTTGATATGTTTATAAAGTACCAGTATGATAAATTCTAATGGCGTAACCCCCAAGGGGGTGTCAAAGTAGGTTAGCCAATATAAACACCAATATCTCGCTGTATCTCAGAAACGGTGCAAGATAGGGACATAGTGTCGAAGGCTCGGGGGAAAACTGTTCCGGATCGGTGCGGGTGGTCCAGCAGAGAAGAAAGCACGTGCGCCAAGAGGGGTAGCTAACCGCAGATGAAAGTGTCGTTCTGTTTTGTGCTGGATGGATAGCTCGATGGATCTATCGTCCTTCTGGTAATCTTATCTGTACTGTACATGTAGGCTATGTGCTGTCTGAACTGAGACCGATATGACAGAACAATGAACATCACTGTATACGTGCCATCCTTTATAAACCAATCCTTTATAAATTTCGGCCTCTTAAACTATCAGTAAATCTTGCTCCGTCTGGCAAATCACTTGTTCACTTGTACTTGTATTATTTTTACATTTTTATATTTACCCTCACCGGTTTATGCACAACTGTATATGTATTGTAGTTTTAGTCGCGGTTATTATGTGCTTTATATGGCTATTCGGCCACTTTGGCCGCAAAGTTGATCATTAAACTTGACTTGACTTGACATCAAATGCAGTGTTCATCACAGTTTGGACTCTGGACGCCGGCTGATCTCCTCGCATCTATAACAATCAATCGTCTGAACGTCGTCACATGAAGAGTGCTTGAATGCAGCTTCAACAACTCGGCCTAAGCAAACACTTGCACTGTTGCACATTGAACGTGACTTGGCAAACAGAATGTCACGCACGCTGCCGACGCAAAGAAGCAATTGAACTTTTGCTTGTCTGAGAGCACGTAATAGGCTTCCACAGCAAACAGTTCGACGGCGCTTTATTTGCACTTCAGAGCTGGTATATGAAAACGTCATCGCTATTCTTGTCTGGTGAGTGAGTCGAATGACATATTGAGTGCTAGGAGCGGGTACACCAGTACCCGTCTCTATACCCACTACCCCGCTACCCGCCAGATACCCAGATACCCGGGTAGAGCTTAATACCCGTGGGCGGTCGTGTCATACCGTGTCCCATTACTTTACAATGGGCCGCTCTCCCCCTCAAAAAATTGCCCCTTCCCTTGGGGGATCGGGTCCCTATCTAACACATGGTACCTAGGGCCCACCGGCCCCAACCGAGTCATTAAGCTAAACGGCATCTCGATCGGTTCAGCCGTTTTCGTATTTGTCCCAAATGCTATGCTGTACAATGCATTACTGTTTATTACGCAACGAATGCAGCACATAACATACGTACAATTACAATGAGTAAAAATAGAAGTATCCCATACATCACATAAAAACGAACACAGTATACTAGAATGTCAGTGGGGAAGAAAACCCTAACAATTGCGCCCTTCCCTTGGGAATGCGTCACCCCGCCGGAGGAGGATCGAGCCACGGCGATAGGCAACATTCACAAAAATTTTGGTAAAGATCGCGCGTGTGGTTTGGATCTATGCTCGCGGACAGACAGACACACACACACACACAGACGTGCTTATTACAATACTTCGCCACTGCTCCTGCAGGCGAAGTAATTAATGCAAAACAACCACTGAAACGGGTACCGGGGTACGCGTTTCAATACCCGTCCGGGTACCCGGGTTTTAAAATACCGGAAAATCTGAGCACTAGATATATTTGCACAAACGCAACAGAAGAGAGGGCACGGTTCAGAAAAAGAGTACACTACATTCAGACAGAAGCACGATGACTCGTGCTTCACACGCGCTATAATCTAAAAACGCAGTAAAAGCCATTATGCAGGCCTATTTATAGTTCTCTGGTTATAACACGTTTAGTATTGCAGAGAACATAAACAGTAATAAATGGCGATGGTGGATGTGGACGATGGGATCTCATGGCCCAAATCAGTTGACTTGGGGGTTGGCGGCCACTTGGTGCTCAGTCTGCATTCACCAACTGAACCAGCTAGGTGAACTCTTGCAACGGCTGTAGTCATAATAACAGCATTGGTATTATTATTATTATTATTACTGTAATTCACTTGTACTTGAAACAGCAGTGCTAGACAGACCAAGCTCCAGTATAATTCGATTAGGATTATACTGGTCTCGCACTTTGCAGTTCGCGTGAATTAATTTATTAACGTTAATTATATGCCTACCGCTATTCATTCACTGGACAGCGCGATCGACATCGCTGCAATTACGACACATTTACGATCAAGTCTATTATTTAAATTTCGCCCGAAGACCAATTTTACATGCGAACACTACGCGACGCGACAATTATCAGTGAAATACGAGTGACCCATAATTGATCGAGCCGAGTTAGGCGTTAACAGTCCTCAACTGTTTGAACTGGCTCACCTTCAAGGCTTCAACGCCGTCTGTCTGCCCAAGCATTCGGACTCTCTGACGCCGTTCAAAATCATGTTTTCTTTTCAGTAAGGACGGAAGTCTATAGAATAAAACGCATAGTTCACAAACGATTACTACAAGTATGTCGGGCCGAAATGTACGCTGGCCGCGTCGCATGCTGTCATGTCACCCTGGTCAGTAACGTTCAGAAAAAGACGACACTGACGCTAGACCATTACATTACGCTTACCGCGTAAAATAGATGACTTGAAAGACTTATTGGTGTTTTAATGATCATTTTACCTTAAAAGTGTTGCTGAACGAAGGAGACTACAAATAGTCTCAAAGACTGGAAAAACGCCGTTAACAGCAATAGCTTTGACATAGGCTATCCATTTCCACAAACTCTACACTTTAAAGTTCGTTTACACTGGATGCGGTGCGCTGTTTTTGCCACACACCGCAATACGCCGCACCGTACCGCATCCGGTATGGACGAACCCCTAAACTGCGTTTCCTCTGGATTACTCCTAATGGATAGTAGTATTCTTCACAGTCTGTCTGGTTATAAACACCAGCACCAGCCTGACCACTGCTGTTTAGTCGTGAGCTAACTACATGCCAAATTTCATTGAAAATTTGAAATCGAAGAAACTTCTTGTGGACGGACGAACGGACATTTGAGACCAGCTTTATTAGGTCGACTCTGTCGAAGAGTCGACCTAAAAATTAAAGCCAGGTTTGGTCGCCTCCTACAACCTCCGGCCTGGAAACGGAACAGATCTATTCTAGAAAGACTAGTATCAGGAAGTAAATGGGTAATGAAGTACACAAGTATGAAAGAAAGTATAAGGAAGGAAGGAAGGAAGAATGAAAGAAAGCATGAAGAAAGTTTAGTAAACAAACAAACCAAAAATTTATATAGTGCTAAAACTAACAAATGAATCATGGAGCGCACATGGGACCCGCATCTCACGCAATGTATGCAAGCGATGCGGTGTAGGATGGGCTCAATTATTAACTAAAGGATAGATGCAAAAATAGTTTGAAAAATAGTTTAATACTTCCAAATGAATGATATTTATATCAAACTACCAGTGATACACAAATCTCATTGGAGTCAGTACAGAGAGCTGCTACCGGTGCCAATCAAACTTCAACCCCAGCTGCCAGTATACAATCAGATACACAAACTACCGATGCATGTAAATAACCGGTCAACACAACAGACGGCTGGAGAACAGCACTCTACACAAAATAGCAACTGACATACCGTTATCATCCCCGCTTATCCCTAGTAGCAATACAACACCTTCCGAAGTCCGTTTCATAACACCAACTAAAATCCGTATGCAGTGATGCCCAGCTGCTGCAACACCGGCAGGATGGCCAGCATCTCGACATCCGTAAATTAGCGTGCATAGTGTATTCTGCTATGCCCAACTTCAGCTTGATCAGTAGATACTGTCATCCATGTGCGGCATAAAACTGCGCAAGAAACAACAATTTTTACTAAATTTTCATGTCTGGAGGCTACCAAACCTGTTCCTTCCCTGATAAGGGCAAAATTTGGACCGACAGTGGACCCAAGGTGTACTATACCATGCCAAATTTCACTGTAAATGGTACACACTATGGCCCTTATGAGGCCAATAAACGCAATTTGCAATTATCAACGGGTTTCTGACCCTCTTCACAGATCTGCCACACTAGAGTAGATAAATGGTCTGCACTAAATGTCAAATTTCACCCCAATCAGTATATTCTGTCGTCCACGAGGGGTAAAAAGCCCCAAATTTTACCTATTTTCAACTTCATTCTGTGGTGGCGCCACCTATCGGCATAAAGACATAGTAGCTGAACTTGTATGTACAACTATTCCCGTTCCCCTATTCAATGATATCAAAACCGTTTCTGAATTCAAATGGCTTAATAACGATGGTTGGTTGGTTGGGAGATTAACGTCAGTACAAAAATAAACTATATCAGAGACACCGGAGATTTAGTTTCACCATGTTAAATATGGCCAACGACACAGTAACCTCCCGAACTCGTTGCCTTTTGTTCAGCGACGACCCAAAATGGGAAAGGATAAAGAAGAATCCTTTAAGTTATTACGCTAGCACTTACAACAGGGTGGAAACTAACCAATCACCACATGACCTATTTATCAGCTCAATGTGATATCTTGGGTAACTGCTGTTTTTCAGTTCCTATAACATATCAGTGCCTAACAACTCTTGTATATTATCTTTTCTCGGTTGGTCTGGCTTTGGAATGCTTCTCTTAGGTAAAACCCAAAAGAAGCATCCAGGGGACCTCCTACCCACGTTAACAGACTTGCCCCCTCCACCAGCGGTTTAATGGCGATGCTACTTTCACAATCTATGTCGTTACCCACGACGGCATAGCTGCCGGCGTGGGCAGAGCGTTCAGTTGCATTTGTCTGTCTATTTGTCCGTGATCTAACAGGAAAACGGCTTAAGCTATCAACACCACACTTGGTACACGTATACTCTACAGTAGTCGCTCGGCATGCATTGACCCATAGGTCAAAAGGTCAAAGGTCAAGGTCACACGGTACAAAAATCGTCATGGTCGCACAGTTGCTAGTGACCATTGGTATTGCATAACCCAATATGCCGCTGTGCTGCCTGCGGCCGTTGCCGGCGTGTGTCTGCATGTCGATACGACTGCCTATGTTCTGTAGTTCAACAGGGTATGGACAAAAAACGGCATGTGAATTCTAGCCCCACCAAACATGGCACCGATACAGAGAAGGTCTGTACATGTTTTCACCTCTATAACGTTTTGGAAAGCGAAGTATACTTCTGCCGCAAAAAGGTGCTAAAAATTTATGGGAAAATGCAGCCCCAACCTTAAACCCACAACTAAGGAATCCCTCAAGAACATCACTTCAAATTTTAATAGTCATCTGAAAATGATATTCCCCATAAACCCCGAAAAATTTGTAAAAATTGTGCAATAGTGAACATTTGGTTTTGGTTGACTTCTACATGCCAAATTTCGCCCCCAACGGTACAATATGAGGCCCTGCATGGCATAAAAAACGTGAATCACCTAAAGGAACCAAAATACCGGCATATGCACTGCACACATCCTGTTGGGAAAAAGTGCTGAACTAACTCCCACGCTTAAAAGCCTACCCATGGCACTAAAACTATCTGATATAATACAGTTTAACTACTCACAGCAAATCAGCAAAAAGATATTAAACAATGCTCGGTCTATAATACACTGTCAAGTGACATGCACGTTTAACAGGTGCATTTTTAACATGAAACACGTTTGTAGTGATTCTGTTTGTTTATTATTTACAATGAAAAAATGATAATCAATCTGTTACTACCTGCGATGTTACTACCTCGCGCATGGAACAGTCTGCCTGACTCACTGCACTGACCGTTATCATTGGAACAATCAAAAAACTTTTGAAAACTCATTTATTTAAAATCTCAATTGTGCAACAGGATAGCTTATAATTGTAACGAGCTCTTGAAGCGGCTTGTGTTGCCTACAGCGCTATATAAGTTGTCTAAATTACATTACATTACAATACAAAAAACAAAACGAAGGGTGCGTATCAGTGCCTTGTTACAAACATGCAGCACTATTGTCAAAAACCTGAATTTACAGTCGACTGTTGCTGAGTTCATGAAACGAAACAGCAACGTAATGTCAACAGGTTGTCTGAAACTGGACCAGGTAACAAATGAGATGCCACCCACCTGACCAGACAGAATCAGACAGGGACTAACAATGTTCTCACATGGCTGCTACTAAGAACGTGCCTTCACTGTCCACGCTAGGACTCAGACATAAACATCCGTCAGGTGGAAATATCCATGAATCATTGGAGCACGGACGGATGTCCATTTTGATGCCATGAGTCTGGAGAACTGAACTGGAGTCGCAGAGCAATGAGTCCATCATCAAGACAGCTGAGCCACATTCTACTAACAAGATAATAAACCGACTGATTGACTAATAAACACTGCATTAAAACAGGTCATTTCAGACATGTTCTTCCAGCCATCGGGTGAGCTCAGTACTCACAAACTGAAACCTAACGTAACACAATAAACAAAACTTACAGCAAGGTTTGGCTGCCTTGCTAGATATCCAACATGGACATTGACTGGGTCTATACTTACAGCACAACAGTCTGCATGGGGCACTGCCGCAAAACTAAGAAAACCACCATCCAGCGTAACATACGACAACCAGAAACTGTTTTAGTGAAATTGTACTTCATTTATAAAATTATTTTAGGTATAACACGAATGCATCGATACTCAGCCAGACTGTTCGTTTCTACAAAAGAAGGCATTTGATAAACTGTCAATGTAGCAAGTCACTTACTCACAGTTCATAAATGTACATCAGACCAGAAGCTATACTCTAAACTGCACTGTTCTTGTATGCAGTTTGTCATAGTAGTCTCCATATGGCCACTGATACAAAATTTAAGGGAAGTTGCCATGGTCATAGGTATTAAAACACTATGGTCCTAACTTCCACTCTCTTGGCATTACAACTTTGCAATGCAAAATGTACTCTTCTTAGAAAACTTAAACTTAGAAAACTTAACAATGTACAGCACTACTGAACCGTCCGTATGACCCAGAAAACCTGCCACTAAGCACTTTTAGCAACCTGCTCTAACAAACAGCTTACCTATCTTTCTCTATCAAAATTACGCACGAACGTTGGTCGCAACATTTTCCACATAACAGTTACGTGACAAAGTGCATTTTGCTGTTTTTGCCCTTTCAAAATAACAGCATTAATTACAACTGTAGCTTTCCCACATCTGACACAGACAAACACGCCATCTCAGCAAGTTTATTGACGGAATGGCGCTCAACTCGTTCCGTCAACTATCAAGTCCTCTGGAGCTACAACGACCGGCACTGTCGAGCCAAGTGTTCGATGGTCGACCCGCCGTATGGCTCCCGGCGTCCGCAGCACCTCGCGGAGACGTTCCAGTTTCATCACTGCTGACTCCGTATCCTCATCGATCGCACCAGACACACCCAGTTCATTTTCAGCAGCAGAAAGGGCGATCAGCTGCTGAATCTGTGCTGCCGAGTAACCGACCGTCGCCGCCAGATCACAGACAAACTTGTACACAAAACGTTTGCCGTGAACCTGCAACACACAACCACGACAATTTACCTGTCAGTCACATTAGACGATTAACATGGTAGAATGAGAGAGATAAATGGAACTGGCGTAAGGGATGTCCAAGGCAGACTTGATAACATGGAGGTGCACAGGGTACTGAGTCTGTTCTCAGTCCCGAGAGGACACCCAACTCTGGAAGAAGTGAAAAAAGAAAACGAAAATGACCAGTTACACCTGGAAAATGAATAATGAACTGGTGATTGCATTTACAAGTTTGTATCAGCTGTGCTGATACTAGGCCAACTCAGCCTTTCATCCTTTCGGGGTCAATAAATTGAGTAGTGACCAACTTTATCAGATGTGTGCTGGTCGCGCCATCTGGTGAGTGTTCACGAGGCTGAGCCGGTGCGGCTGCACTTTGGCCGGCTTAGCCATACTGTATATAGTTAGTTGTTAGTGCCGCCCTGCATGGCGGATGTCTGTATCATTTGTGATTTGTCAAATGATTTATAAAGGCTATTATTATTATTATTATTCTATGTAATCTCAATGCAGGTGTCACAGTGACAGATAAGATACACAGCTGTTACAGACGATAGTGAGACATGCTGTGTCAGCTGAATGGTATCTTGTCGACTGCTGCACAACTGCATGAAAAATACGAGGTTTGCTACAAGGTGATTGGAATTACCACTATTTGACAGGCCATATATCACTTCCTACTAATGATCTGCAGTAACAACATCTCCATCTTGCATTGTTTCCGAGACTATACCACATTTACAATGTATGCAACTGTCAGTGACATTGAGAAACTCTTAATTTACGACAAAAGACTGAAATTACAAGCCATATGTGCTTTCTGATTCATGCATAAATATATCATAGTTAACACATGCTGAAGAACGGCAGTTAGAAAGGCTATAGACACTATCGATAGCAACCAAAAACTTTTTAAAAATCAAATTCAATTTATTAATACGGCAACAAGAGGCTGGATTATACAATCACAAGAAATTACTCACACTGCAATATAGTAATAACGACAGCAAAATAAGCGGGTACTGAGATCTGTTAGTCTCTGAAAAAAATGCATGGCACACCACTCAGGACAAGGCAGCGACGAGCATGGACCCACAGTCAACTGTAAACTGGTGCGTGCGTGTGTGTGTGTAGTGAGAGAGAATAAACAAGACCTTGGTGATCATGTCGTTGTCATAGTAGTACCGCAGGGCACGAGACAACTTCTCGTAGTTCATTGTCGGCTTGTTCTTCCGCTGACCCCACATCTGTGCAACCGTCTCGGCGCTGTGCAGTTTGAACTCCCCGTCGGTCGTCATCCACTCAATGATCTCGCTGTACCGGTGGTCTGTCAGCAGCTCCAGCAGAAACTGCCACAGCTGGATCTGTCCGTTGTTGCCTACACGTTCCACAAAACCACTCACAGATATTTCAAACTCACAATCCAACCTGAAAATGACCTACTACCATCAGGGCTGGTAGCAATCGACTAATCGAACTTCTTTAATGAATTGAAATCGATCGAGGCCATTAAATCAAAAGTTGTGAATGCACACTCTTGATGGGTGATGTTTCGGTCAGCTACAAGTGGTATGCCAATGATGTTGTACGACAAAGATTAAGAAAACCATAACTACTACCATCATCAGTTCATCAGTTCAATTAGGATGAAGATGTTCAGAAAGATATTCTGCAAACAAACTATAGATGAAACAGATGAATTATCAAAACAAAATAAGTAAGTAATCAGACAATTAAATTAAACTTTAGACAATTAATTAAACTTTTGCACAATTAATTGATTAATTAAGAAACACTGCCCTAATTTAAATTACCATAAAGTCTCCACATAACACCAGTTAATGCAAGTTTTGTGCTGTTTCTAGTGCACCACAAATTTTCACTGTTCTATATTCGAAAAAAAGAGTTGAATATTATCAAAGACAACATGCTTCAGCATCAAAAAGATTCCTAGTTATTAACTAGCAGAATTACTTGTAAATCAACGAATGACCTAGGCAGAATACAAACTGGCAACAGTACTAAGGGAAACAGTATTAAAAAATCTATATATATATA
>Ga0209363_1001313_pt1 | contig 11740 bp, 5 predicted proteins | sample WorMetexBAHAMAS3_FD_187385 | JGI IMG/M metagenome (GOLD analysis project Ga0209363, IMG submission 187385) | Marine gutless worms symbiont microbial communities from Max Planck institute for Marine Microbiology, Germany - Inanidrilus exumae... | ecosystem: Host-associated > Annelida > Digestive... | reverse complement strand
GACCGCCAGTTTAAACTTGATGGGGATAACAATAATATTAGTTTGTGTTCATGCAGCGGCCACCTCTTTGGTCGTCATTTTGTTTGCTATTGTTGTCCACTAACGTGACTTATTCTAACAGCATAATTAAATCTTGTTAGTCATAATGAAACGAAATAAAATGAAATTAAATTAAATTAAACGTTATTTTTTATCATAATCACGACAGTGTCAACCAAAACACTGCAGAGCTTTGAGAAAATGGCTTTAACAACAGCCCGAGCAAGACAGTTCGGAATTGGTTGAAGTCGCTTTGTGCGGTTCTCAGTTCTTTTGACAGCATGAATGAATGAAAATCGTTTATTGCCTCAAAACATAACATTAAGTAAAAAGAGTATCACAATAGGCAAAGGGTAGTCTCAAAAAGCAAAGCTTTTACGATTGAGACTACTCAACAATCAGTATCACAGTAACTAAATATACACAGAAACACGTAAATCGCAAGAAAAACCATAGAAATAGAACCACAGAGAGAAAGAACAGAAATCAAACTAACTACTGTGCAGTAATGTTTCTGATAAGAAATGATTTATAATGTCGTTTAGATAAATAAACTGTTTGGGACTTTCTTATATTTAGAGGTAAACAGTTCCATAGGGTGGGCCCAAAGAAACAAATACTGTATTTCCGCAGAGTTAATCTACATGCAGTCATGTGCACACAATGTCTATTTCTAGTTTCATATGAATGAAAGTCGGTGTTTTAGTGAACATATTGCATCGTGGTCAAAACAAATAAAACAAAATTCACAAATATGAGAATAACATGATTTAGACATTCAACAGTGTTTGAATTAAACATGCCGGAATTAAATATACGGAAAATCAAACCGGATTGTTTTCAAATTCATAAACATGTCAAATATGTATTAAGTGTTGTGTTTCAAGACTATTTTAAATGTATGCTGTTATTACAGCATGGTTTCATTAACGTTAACATCACTTTTCTAATTATGTTTTCGTTGTAATATTAATTTCAAGAAGCATTAACGTGACTGGGTCACTGGATGAGAACCTCTATCTACGCAGTTTCGGCGTTGGATGTTGATTTGGAAAAATAAGTAAAAATAAACCAAATAAACAAGTAGATTAAATTATCAAAGTGTGAACAAGTTAGTGATTTATCGATTTTTGTGATGTATACAATAATAAAATCAATACCCTGAGACGTGCGAGGACGGTAGGGTTTTAATTTATCACGATGTATGGCTTAATTTCTTCAGTAGCCTAAAAGTTGTCGTAAGTTTTATTATGATCGTTTTCCAAAAAGGATTCTGAAAGGGATAGCAAAGTGAATACACTTTTATAGCTGCCATAAATAAGAGCAATACAAAAACCAAAGTTAACATAAAATACAAATATTTAAATATGCATTAGAAAATTAACGTTTGTTGCAGAAACAACAGCATAGATGGCAAATACATGTTAGTACAAACATTTACAACACGCTGAGCAAAATAATTGCTGCGAATAATGAAGCTATAACGCTTCAAGTGAGCTACAAGTCTTATTTTTCAAAGCTTTTTAAGTTGTCAGCAGCTAATTACGGACAGTTACACAAGCGAGTTCACATAAAAGACGACGAGACAGCTAGTGACGTCAGATATCACGTGGTCGTGGCAGTCGATCGAATGAGCTCGCGCGCTCGCCGGGCACCTGCGTACTGCGTGGTATCTTGCGCGACAGTCGCACGTTCGTACCGTACTTCCGACAACTCGACGAGGTTGGTAGCAAGCGTTGTCTTTGCTTTATGGCTGAGTCATTTCCGTGCAGTTGGAATTGTACATTAAAGCTCCCATCTGCATTTAGTGCGTTGGTGTAGGCGGAATTTTTAATCCGGAGTGTCCTTTCCTATGCTGTGGACTGTCAAGCCCACTGCTTACACTGCATGAATATAGGTTATTATGCGTATTGCACAGTGTAGGCCTACAGCAATTTTATCCTTGGGATTGGGAGGTCACTGGAGACAGGACCCCCTCTAGGTACGCCCATATTGTAATGGCAATATTCGTATTTTATTCTAGGTGTTCTTATGTTTAAGTTTTCGTATGATGCGTAATCATTTTATAGTGTATTAACATGTTTATTATTTTAATTTTTTAAAAATCTAATTCATTATATTAATCTGACCATTTCGACTAAAATACTTGAATGAACCTGTACTACTGCGATTTTCGACCAATGTCATGCTGTGCCTCAAAAACGGTACAAGATAAGGACAAATTAAGTTACTACAGCTGACTCAGACCAGTAGTAGGAAGTCATAGTGTGGTATGAAATTCTGAACGGTACCATTTTCCATGAATGAATGACCCATGACATACTCCAGACCACCTATTCTGCAAACGTACGTCGCCTTTCCCATCTTTGGAATGTGTGACGCTAGAAACTTGAAATTAGTACACAGGTTTGGCCATACAAATACAAGCCCGTGTGCGACAAACTACCCCAACGTAGACGCAATCAGGGTCATGTACGTGGCCTGTTTTAAAATTTTGGGCCTTCCGTCCCTGTCTTTGGAACGAGCGAAGCTAGTTGCCGGTACTTCATATTTGATTTACAGATAGCAAATAGTAGCCTATGGATCACGGAGTACTCCCAAAGAAGGCGTGTTCGTGGTCACGTGACCCGTTTTAATTATAGCAAATAAGTGACAATGTCTCGCAAACGATATGAGTTAGAGATAAAGTTGCAATTAAACGCTAAGGGGAAGTCAGATATGGCGTGTCGAATGGCGGTGTCAGTGACCTTGAGTGGCGTTGAAGGTCATTTCAGCTGTTTGAAACTATTCTAACTCGTAGGCTTACCTCAAAAATGCACGATATATTAACTAAACTGTGGTTTCACAGGAATCAAAAAACGAACGTACGTGGCTATTATATTAAAATGTCATGTCGATTTCCAAATGCAATTTTTCGTACAGTTACGCATCACTTACGCAATGCCGCTGATGCACGAATGTTTGCGACACTGTTTCTAGTTCTTTTTGTAATTTCTGTCGTCATTAATGTGAATAAATATTTCTAAAATACCATTGTATGCGTGACGTAACTAATGTATCGCTTTGTACCTTGTTGTTTCATATGCATGCAGTTTGCTACAAACCTGTGCCTTTTCCGTTCGTTGCAAGTTTCCTACTGAAACTATATTTGCGATCTTTGTTTGAGACTGTCTTTTATATTTTCAATGAATAACCCTCACGTTTGTCTACTATAGTTCATTTCTTAAATACGTCAATAAGATCGTTGTTTGCTGCTGCATATTATTTTGTTGTATAATGCCAGCAGAAAACAATAACGTGAGAAACAATTTAAACTTTTACTTCGGCTACCGTTACTCTGACATTTTGAGCAGTTAAGATCGCGACATCATTTCCAATTTTATGAACGTGGATATAATAAATACTGCAAACGTTTTAGTTGGCAAGTTATGACTTGAGAAGATCATCTTTATTGGTTTGGACAGGTTTGTTGATAGCAGTCGCTAACGACGTTTTCCGGTTATCTGCGTCGGTGTCGGTTGCGGAGGCTGTGCCGCTGTTGCCATGACGACGCCGGGCCGTGGTAGCTATGGGCGGGGCAGTGTCAGGACGCTGATGGTCCTCTCTCAAATCTGTATGTTCATCAGCAGCTTGCACGCGGCAACTTATCGCCATCATCACTACTTGACTCCCACGCGGCACAGAATTTTCTACCCAGTGTCGGTACGCTGCGTAATTCTCTGTGATGCGTTGTGTCTACGGGACCAGCGTACTACGTATTCGCGCATAGAAGTAGCCTATTATGTAGATTTGAACTGAAAAATTAACATCATGCATTCATTCATTCACATTTCGAAATAGCCTATAGGCCTAGGCCTACATGCAACATGAAAATTGCGCCATGGCATGAACAGTGTAAAAGCTGATAGAAATTTCATTCTGCACACATTTCACTGATCGTCAGTGACACCGTATTGTTAGGGTTGTAAAGCAAAACTCTTCTTTCACGTCAATCGACATAAAAATTAGTTAGGGGTCTATCTCGGTCTCATTGAGTCTCAGTATGGCTTATTCCATTCGTGGATAAACGTGTGGATGGCAGGTAAAACTGTGTGAACTCCGTGCCAATCAGCCAGGTTGTCACGCCGCTGGTCACTGTTCGTTGAATTTAAGCGTTGGACAGACTGCATTTCATTTCATTTCAATGGTGGACGTAGAAACGTTTATAATCTGAGGCTCTGCGCAGCTGTGCAAAAGTGATGTATACAAATAAACCTACCCGTCCTTCCGCCACATTCAATCATTTTGAAAATTTTGCCAAATTACTTGCAGGTTATTTAACGGCATCTCGATCGATTCAGGCGTTTTTGCAGGTCACGTGCGTGTGATCAACAGACAGACAGACAGACCCCGCTACGTACGACATCTGTAGGAACACGAAAATTGTTGTGCGCGGAAATTCGACCGTTGTTAAGTTATATTTCTTTGTCGCTGGTATCCTTCTAGTCAAACTAAAGCAATTTGGATCATATTTAATGCGCCATGCAGCCACGCAGAGCAGGTGTCTGCTGTACGCTGTTTTATCCGTTCAACCCAGCTAATGGACAAGAGGCTTAGTGTCGCAGAGGGACCGAGCAAAGCTCCATGTCAGTCGAAAATCAGATAAAAGTAACTTTTGAGCTATTCGATAACGACAGTCTAGATAGTTTGCGTGAAATTTTATCCCTGTCTGCACATGTGATGGTCACTTTCTGAATGAAGGAATATTATGAAGTACAAATAGGCGTGAAACACTGCACCATCTGGGTTCATTGAGCAAGAATCTAAATGCGTCGTTATAGGCTACACGTAAATATTGAAGCATACACGTGAATATTGAAGCATACAGCACCACAGTGAACAGCCATAGATCGGTGTACAGAAGGCTTTAAACGACGAAAGCTTTGGGCACAACAAAACTCAAAGTAAATTTACGTACTACACTATTATTAGCCCTAGCATAAAACGACCTTGTTTGTCTCATAATATCAGCATCATCAGTCAACCTCGAGTTAACAACATGTCCTAAATATGCATAATATTGTCTGTATACGGCAATGCACATGAACGCAAACGAAAGATTGGTTGAGAAACAGTACCACCTTTAGAATGTACAACCAAACACTGCGATTTGGATACATTAAAAACGACTCTGCGAGTCTGTGTGTATCCGCAAAATTAGAACAAACTTTACAAAACTGGTTATCAAAACGCAACCGTAGAGTAGTTACAATATACACATTGATACAAAATTACAAATGCTTATGTATGCCTATATCTTTAAACAATAATCTTTTGAAAACAGTTTCTACTATCACGCTTAGTATAGTATATAATTATATGACGCCTCGGCCTCAGTGAGTATGAATGAGTGCTTCGATCCGGCAAGATATATCGTAGTACCTGGTGGATTATTGTCAGCTGACGACTGTCACTGCCGTCCGTACCCGTCTGCGTCGTGCCAACACTCAACAGCTAGCTGTTCCACGAACAAATACAGGCTACGGAGATAGAAGCTTTGCTGTTTCCGGACCTTCTGCGTGGAACAGCATGTCTACTGCGTTTCGAATGTCTGACTGTAGTCTCACGACCTTTAGGACACAGCTGAAGACATTGTTCTTTATATGATACATTGTATATAGACAGCCATACTTTCTCACTGCCGGACAGCGCATTTGCGGCCTTCGGGGGATCTTGCGCGTTATTAGTTTTCTATTGTATGCGTCTCTATCTTGCTCCGTTTCCGACATATCATCACTTGTTAATAAAATATCACGTGACCGTGAATAGCCTTAATAATAATAATAATAATAATAATAGCGAACAATGTCTTATCCATGAGGGCGACAAGTTGCTTGGATCGTCGCTTCGATAAAATCTGAGACGGACTTCCGTTTGTCGGATGCTGTAGTGAATCCCCACCACATTGGGAATGCGTAGAGGGTCTTGGCTAGCACAACTGTTGCAGTTTCTAACAGTCTTCTGTATTTTACTGTTCGTTGTGCGCTATATTATTCGAGGTGTGTGATTCAAAAGGCTTAAGATAGCTGACGTAACCTTCAAGATCACTCAAGGTCGTTGGCAATAGCGCTATTCGATAGATCACGTATGAGTTCTTATTAGTTTTCTATTGTGTGCATCTCTATCTTGCTCCGTTTCCGACATATCATCACTTGTTAATAAAATATCACGTGACCGTGAATGACCTAGATCAGTCCTTCCAGTCCAATAGAGTAGTAGAATTCGTAGTCGTGGGCGTAGCCGGGGGTGATCGTGACCGAGAGTGACGGCTGTCGACGTGATCGACTGCTCAGGGACTGTGAACGTGACCGCGACCGTCGCAGTTTCTCACCGTCATCGACCACTAGCCAGCACTGTCGACGCGACCTCGTACGACGGAGTTGGTCGCCGAAGTTGAATGATTGTCTTCCGTGATAGTCCGCGGACCGTAACTGATGGACGAACAGTGAAATGCAGAGGAATGTTAGAAGCTGCAGCAGAAAGTTAGCCTATGTTCACTCATGAGCTTGACAATCGACAAAGTATAGGACATGACTCGCACAGACAGACATCCCGACTACACACGCAAGACTTCGTACGTGGAAGCTAAGCAGTAAGCAAAATTTAGAAACATTGAAAAAATCCGGCTTTAGATAAACAATTACAATACCCAACTTAAATCAAGGTGCATGGTTGGAAATGTTTTCATACAGTACGGTAATGTAATCTAGAGCCTCTTCATCTACCGACTCAACGACGCTATTATGATGTTATAATCATCATCGTCATCATCCAGCACAAAACAATTGAAAAAATGACTAAAATCACCTCACTTTTGACCGTACAATTATTGCGAAAATGTTTTGGCCTCTGGATTCGTTTATCGCCATGCTCTTGTGGACCTCTTTGTCCTAGTAGTTTATGATGGTGAACAAATAGCAGCAGCCTAGCACATTTTGGCCCACTGCTTTCTCACCACGCACGATTTTACTAATGTCTCTGTGTGCGGACAATATTTTTCAAACGAAATGACCTTTGACCTAGATATTTGACGTGCTGGTACGCCTATGTTGACCTTATCTAGGTCAAGTTCAAAGGTCAAGACCATAGGTCAATATTCAGGGTCACAAGAAGAATTCACAAGGGAAAACATGCAGGTTACATCAGAGAACAAACAGTACAGTTGGCTGAAACGCAGACCCGACTTTGAAGCTGTAAGTAAGTAACATTAGTAGGCCTTCGTTTTTTCTGTTTGTCGAGTTCTTTGTACTAAAGTGGTCGGTGGTCGCACCGACCACTTTAGTACAAAGAACTCGACAAACAGAAAAAACGAGTGAGTGACAGTATGTTGGTGGCTTCACTGGCGTGTAAAACTGTATAACCCTGAAAATAGTACTTCTGTACTTAATGCGGGCTGGCACCACGGCAAAGACCTACGATACGATACGGTAGATTTATACGTGCACTTAAAAGCTGACGAGATGGCCAGTTTAATCTAGCGCACGGCACAGAAACGAAAAAATAAGAAAAAAACTAAAAACAAAAACCGAGTAGCTTAGAAGAAACGGTCCGGACAATAGTCCGTGAAGGCAGTCCGGGAGGAAGAAGTGAAACTAAGGAAGGTAGGATTTGTGAAACAGGTAGGTTTTAAGCCGGGAGTGAAGCCGGTTTTAAACAGCGAGCCGAGTACCTATAGGTAATCGACTACCGTTGTTTCACACATTTCAGCTCGACATACATTAAAAAGGGTACATGCTTCCCATACTCGTTACCGAGTGTTGGGCCCGGAGTTGATCCCGGTGTACAGGCAATCAGCCTGCAGGTGACTTACATGTAAGTCATCCACCCAGCGGTAGGCTGCCATTACTTTCCGCCGGGCCTTCCCAGCCGCAGAGCGACAACGCCCTTTGTCTGGTACCCATGTTACCGTCCTACGGAGGGTAAAAGGCTGAGTCGACCTGGGTGGCTAGTTACATACCGAAATAAAGTGCCGCCTCCGGGAGACGAACCCGGACACGTTCACCCATCCCAGTACTAACCGGGCTTAGCGTAGGTTAACCTAGTTGTACAAGACCAACGCATTACCACTCGTACGCCAAACCGCCACACCGACCTACATCACTTGCGTTGAATTAGTAACAAATTTTCGAAGTGTCGGAATTTATCCGTGCAGTGATCGCTATCAGTTCGGGCTTACATGAATGAGATATCGGCCTAAGTAAGTAGGTACGTACACAGTTAGCATAACCTGTCGTCGTGGCCATGACACGTTTAGGCGAGCTGTGATCACTGATCAGTAATGGCGTTGGTCACAACTTTTTGCACGAAGCACAGGCTTTGTTTATACAAACCTTAATATTTGCAGTACCTTTGCTCAGGCCTTCACGGACTATTGCCTGGATTGTTTCTTCCGAGATAATCGGTATTTTAGTTTTTTCTTATTTTTTTTCTTTCTGTGCCGTGCTGTAGATTAGGCGCACGTAAACACACTGCATCGTATCGTATCGTATCGTAGCAGGATTGGCTTTTGCAGCATGCATGTGCGTCAAAAATATTGAGACTGTTAGTTGTGCGTATATCTATATTAGTAAAACAGCTATCATGTCATGCGAGCTGTCGTGGTGTTGGAGGGGGAAGGGATAGGTAATAGACATGTGGGAAAGGTGGCGATGGTAACTGCATGTTGTCTACGAGCAATACACTATTGCAGACGAACCAGTCGGCCAAGGTAAAATGCGGGGTGGAACTTCGAGGCGAGCGCAGCGAGCGCGAGCCCGAGGACAGGCAGGTTTACCTAGTTAATCATCGTCGTTCATCACGCCACAAAGGCAGCACATAACATCGAAACAAAACGTAGCACAAAACCAAGCAATCGTAGATAATAGATATCATACTTCGCCCGCGGTGTTCAATCGCATCGTTAACTCTACATACTTCCTTAACCTAAGTCCCATTAACTTCGCTTTCCTATGGCCATCAATTTATATATTTGTTTCTTCGGCCACGTTCACCGTTACCATAGTAACAATGACCACGGCGTCGTGCGTTTCCGTAATTCTTCCCATTAATCGTCAAATTTGTACGTTCCTCTTGTAATTTGTTTGCGTGTAATTTCTAAATAGTTTGTCGCAATTATGGTCTTTAATAATAGAAATGAATTTTGTCCGACTTTATGGCAAATAAGTAAATTTAAGCCAAATTGGTTCTTCGTGGCGAAATCGATACCGCTATACGGCCCACACAATGCATTGTCTGTGGGTAAGAAAACCTCCAACATTGCCCCTTCCCTTTGGGATTTCGCCATCCAGCCGGAGGAGAACGGAGCAACGGCGATAGGCAACATGCACAAAAAAATTGGTAAAAATCGCGCGTGTGGCTCGGGAGATATGCAGTTGCTCTCGGACAGACAGACACACAGACAGACCTGCTGATTACAATACTTCGCTACCGTACCCGCGGGGAAGTAATGATAAAAAGCATATAAAAACTACGACAAAAAGCTACAACAGAGCACAATAATCCTACAACTTGTCACCTATATCATGGGCCACTGGGCTAGTTAGTCATAGCGCTGTTCAAAGTGTCCCGTCAGCCATCCCAGCTACGTACAGCAGATACGTTCTACGGATGACAGTTGATGTGATTTCAGACTGCGATGTCGACGAACCAGTTCGCCACATCACGCCGTGCCGTGGAGTCTGGCAGTCCGGCATCACCCTGGTGGTCGACGCTTGACGAGCAGACTGTCGATGCCTTGTCAGATGACCTTGTTGACCATGCTGGCGTCCGACACGGCCAGCGCAATGACGTCCGTCGACCTGATTGGTCAGTCAGTGGAACGCACCTGCGACCTCGACAGTACGAGATCTTAACAGCATGGAGACTTATCAACGGTCGTCGACCGTTAGGTATGTCTCGCCCTTTATGAGGTAGCGTTCTCACTCAAAATTCTGTCACTGTCAGATTTCCAAGTAAATTATGGGTGTATGCATGTCAAAATTTCTATCTTACCTCAACTGCAATTTTGTCTGTCCGTCCGTCCGTCCGTTCGTCGCACACTAATATTATGAACCGAAGTCATCAAGCCATTAGTAGCGACAGAGTTGCAGTATGTCAACTGTGCATTCGCACACTGCAAACTGTGTCACATAAACCAGAAATGACCCGTCAACGTTCATCGCATTCTCGCAACAAAGTTGCGCAGAATATAGCGCTGCTGTATTCGGAAAAGGAGTTGCGCGACTGTTAAAGTGTTGCGCGACACGCCATGTCACACTTATGATTTTGTCGCGCAATAAAGTTGCGCGATAAATTTGTATGTGTGACGTCGGTCTAACAGTTCGCAGGTCTGAACGACATTCAGAACCAGTTCTGTTCAGTTCAGTTCTGTGTGGCGATGCGAACGGACCTTAAAAATACACCGTTCAGTTGTAGAAGTCTGAACTTACCGGATACCTCGAAATTTTCGTCTAGCGCAGTAAATGCAATGGCCGATATTCGGTAGTCCCGAGCCGGTTGGCAGTTTAGTGCTATTCAGTAATGTCTGCGACAAACGTTATGGATCGGAAAATGACTTGACCGGCGCCCACTTTACTGCAATCACCTGCGCGTTGTACAATAAGCCGTCCTGCAAAGAATGCCATTAGCTGGGCAATTCATTGCCGCTGACGATCGTGTATGACAGCTTCAGTTGTATCTGCGTCGCCGCCGTGGTTGTGAACTGCTGTAGGTTCCATCATGCATGAACCGCCCAAGAGAAAAAGACAGCCTCCGCCGGGTTTCCACGCTATTCGCGGAAAACGACACTATTAGGTGTAGACCTGTCTATTTACCGTGAGTATTCTTGTCTTTATAAAACAACGTACAAACTGGTCTGTGCACGGTGGCGTCGCCAGGCCTAACGAATGTCCAAAGTAATGTGGAAAAAGGCCGCATCGTCGTCTTGTCATACCTCGCAGCGGCAAGGGCATTTGTCCGCCGCGTGCGGTTGGCATGCACATTCGCTTGAGATAGGTACGTTACGATGGGCCGGCACATATCCCCCAAAAGTGCCCCTTCCCGTATGGGATCTGGACCCCATCTAATACATGGTTCATTGGACCAACGTTGAGTCAGTCCCCCACACGGCATCTCGATCGGTTCAGCCGTTTTTGCACGTATGCCCAACACACAGACAGACACATACACACAGACCACACTACGTGCAACATTTGTATCAATAGTCCGTATCTATGCACCGTGTGCGGGCGATGCGGCCTACAAACGTCGCATGGACCACAGATGGGAGTCAAGTAGTCGAAGGCCACCAGTCTGATGGAGCATGGTGAGGGGAGAGACCTCCCCTCCTCACTTGGCTGAGCCTGGAGTAGGCTGTGCCTCCATCTTTAGAAAAAAATGAACATTATTTGTGTGTTTTGGTGCATTTTGAATGTTATTGACCGTATTTTTGAGTTTCTGCTTCATTCGCAGGAATAAATTCTCTGACAAAAGTGGAGTGAAAGTGTCCGCCGCAGTCGACGCCGAGAAATCGCCTCTGTTTGTCGACAATTTGAAGGCGATACGACAGAAGGAAGAATTGCGGATATACGCCACAGACGCCTAGTACCGCCAGCAAGGTTGTGTAGGGGCAGGATTTCTCGGTCGCCTGCCATTAGCAGGTTGTGTCATCTTTGAACTGACGGCC
>Ga0209363_1001311_pt1 | contig 11747 bp, 12 predicted proteins | sample WorMetexBAHAMAS3_FD_187385 | JGI IMG/M metagenome (GOLD analysis project Ga0209363, IMG submission 187385) | Marine gutless worms symbiont microbial communities from Max Planck institute for Marine Microbiology, Germany - Inanidrilus exumae... | ecosystem: Host-associated > Annelida > Digestive... | reverse complement strand
TGTTTAGACCATCCAAGAAGGTCATTTGCTGGTCTTTGTCACTGTGCAAAATTCGGTTGGAATCTATGCAGTAGTTTTGATAATATGCACGTTTTTCCGTTTTCGCGTGTTTGGCTTGAAAACACCTATTCACGCCCCAAAATTGTATTTGTTTTGGATTTTTGACCCCTAAATGGGGGCGCCATGTTAACAAATCCCACAAAACTGCAGATTTTTGCGCGAGTCAGCGCCATTTGAGCCATCGTGCGTGAAAATCCGTCGACGTGTCTTACCTGCAGGCGAGTTTCCCAAAAAGGGGGTATACATAAAAATAATTTTGGTTATATTTCACCCATGTGCCCAGACGCCCGCCGTGGACCAATTTCCACCTAATTTGTACAGCTGTAGGGGTGGCCCACATAATCACTTGTGACAAATTGTTTGGTGATCCGTTGAGGGGTGTGGATACTGTGGGGGTCGAAAATTGCCCTTTCCCAATGACAAATTCAGTCGTCGGTGAATCTGTCGGTGAAAGTCGTAGTAGGAAGTCAGTTCGCAGTGAATCTGTAGCAGCAGAGACTGAAGCTCTCGGTGACACTGAGTGTTCAATGTGTTGCTGCTAAGGATCATAATTATGTTGGCGACTGATACGGGTGTTGCTGTACGAATTGCAGAATTCGCGGACACACCGTTGCTCATCAGTAATGCTAACATGGCACTTATGACAACAGATGAAACAAACAGTAATTTATGTGTCTTAGTTATTGACAACAATGAAGTGTCAGTGTTACCAATTACTACAGATTCAGTTCCTGTCTGTACACTGCAGAGCCACGATGGTAGCACACACATTCTTTATGAGTCTTCTCACAGCGCGGCAGCTTGTACCAGTGGGAGTCAGAATGATATCAGCTTTTGCCCAATGAAAGCCATCAAACCTGGATGTAAGAAAGTGTATGGTCGGTGTAATTTTTGCATCTTCTGCAAAAAGTGTCTGCGCGGCAAAATTTCACAACATCTACTGAATGTGCACAAGCAAGAACCAAGTGTTACGGAAATTAACCTACTGCCTAAGGGTTCTGCTAAGCGTAGGCAGCTGATTGCAAAACTGACCAATGAAGGCAACTTCAATCATAATGCAACCGTACTGAAGAGTGGCAAAGGACATGTTGTTACTGCTTGGCGTAGTAGAAAAAATACCACGAAAGTCCAAAATGTAATGCAGTATATTCCTTGTGAATACTGTAAAAAATTCTACAGAAAAGATAATGTCTGTTGCGATGAGGACGGTACAGTGCGCCATCATGGCATTGCCAGCGGTCGTGCTCTACTTACCAGTGCACTTTTGGAAGAGAATGGCACAGACGTGGCAGACTTGCTCATGCGGATGAGGGACGATTCAGTGAAGCAGACTGTGATTCAAGATTCGCTGATTTGTCGCTTCGCTCATCTGCGAATGGAAGCCCTTGGACCTAAGGAATACCAAAAACTTGGTGATGTGCACAGAGGCCAGGCTGCAAGAACGTTGGCAAGATTAGTCCAGGAGGCACGCAAAACCAGCCAAGATGAACTTATTACACCGGAGAAGTTTGATCTTGTTGTTCAAACTGCAAAGTTCATGACCATTGAAAAGAAAGAACCGGCATTAAATCTAGCGAGAGTGATTGGACATTTACTGCGTCATGTTACTATGATTAAGTCTGGGCAACCACTTCGTGAGAATGATAAGGTGAAACAGAAGGAGGCTGCTGACTTCCGGAAAATCATTGACGCCGAATGGAACTACCGTGTTGACGCAGTTGCCCCAAAACAGCTGAGTGCTAAGAAGACAATGCAGGTCCAAATCATACCGCTCACTGAGGACCTCCTGAAAGTTCGCAGCTATATTGCCAGTTCTATGAAAGAATATGAGTTGAAAGTGAAACAGGATCCAGTACCTGCCGATTGGAGTCAACTGGCCAAATTAACAATGACTCGTCTCATCATGTTCAATAAACGGAGGAGAGCGGAAGTCAAAGACCTGACAGTGAAACAGTACACTGAACGACCTAAATAGAAAGACTATTCCAAAGGAGAGTTGGATGCGGCTCTCTCTGCTGTAGACCGCATGTTGGCAGAAAGGTAAAAACTGTGCTGAGTGCAGTTCATTATTCCCTTTTATGCACTAATGCTGTTGATTTGGCGACAGTAAGGACATTTGGTCTGTAAAAGAGTTGCACCAATTTTGCCCGATGCTCCTTTTATGCAAACTTCGGATTTGCTTTGTTATGTTTCTGTGAACTTCGAAAAGCTCCTAATCCAACGATCATTAAATCTGCTAACTTTAATTAGATTTCTTTCAGCACTAATTGTTTTGTATTTACTGCATCAGGACTCTCCATGTCCCCCAAAGACAGCTTCAGAACGGCTGTCAGGAGATGAAGAGGAAAGAACTGCTCTGTGCTGTGTTGTGTACAACAGTTGTGCACAATGATATGCACACACATGAACAGTTCTTATATTGTAGATGTTGTTAGGCTTAGATTTTTTGTGCATATTTATGTAAAGGTTAGCATTTTGTGTAATTTTGTGACGCTTGACAGAACAGGAAGTGAATGGACACCTGTTTGTTGTGTTGCTTATGTTGCGTATAGTTTTTTCAGTACTAGGCCAAGACACTGGCTAGGAAAAACGTTTCCGAAATGACCAGTTATGTTATTTGAGAATCCTGCCTTTGTTGTTGTGTTGTAACTGACAGCCGGTTAATATGCAGAGGATGCACTTGCATTTCAGAATGGACATGGTTGTGTCGGCGGGAAAATCACGCAAAAACGTCGACGCCTTTATTCTTCTTCCACCGGATGCCCGCACTGCTATTGACTTACTGATTGAACTACAAATCCGTATGTCTTTGCTCGCTTGCATACAGACACGCCTCTCACTGGAAATTCTGAACTGCAGGAAATTGTTCAGCAGTGTCCAGGTGTCAGATGCCCTGAACGCATCACGTCAACACTGCTCCGCAGATATATTGCAACTGTCTCGCAGGTATGCTATAAACCTTACTGTAATTGGATTCTTGCGGCATACTTTTTGTGCACAAATACTCTAGCAACTATGTTACTGGTGAAACTAATTTAGCTGGTTGCCCCTTGATTCTCTTCCTACAATTGTTGCAAGAAAAGAATGTTTAGCAATAAATAACATAGGTTGTTTACAGGCCATCACATCACGTGTCCATTCACTTCCTGTTCTGTCAGATCAGTGGGAACAAAATGCGAGTGATGTGATATCTTAGCCACTGCTGTGATTTTTAAAATTGTTTTCATTCACGCTATCATGGTTACCTGTTGGTTACTTGTAGAGATAAATTAAAATTTCATGGCATTTACAGGTGGTAACATTTGAAATTTTCAAGACTTTCAATCGTTGTCTAATACCTGTGGTGCTTTGATGCCATTGATTGAACATCCTCCGGAAGAGCATCCGGCTTATAAACAAGACCAGAATGTGTGTAAAAGCCATGTCGCTGTGCCAAAGTCTGAAGATACCAACAATTTTGGGCATTTCCGATCATAAGAGCAGTAAAGTAAAGTAACCGGATATAGCAGTTTGCAACACGCCTCACCGCTACAGGATCTCACGTGCCATATGGGATCACACAGTGTTACCTGCCACCCGCCTTTACCTTAGCCAATTAAGGCTGGTACTCGATTTAGCGACGCCAGAAGGATGCAACGCTGAGTTGACCTAGTTGGCTTGGTTAACATCCCGAGGTGGTATACCCGCCCGAAGATGGTCACCCATCCAAGCACTAACCGGGCTGAACGTAGAGTAACTTCGTTCATGCGACGAACGATGCTACCACTACGCTAAACCGCCAGCACGTTGATGGTTGCATTTGACTGCCAAGGTTTGACTTCCTATTAGTGTTCTATAGTGAACATAGGTCTAGATGGAACCATTGTTGAGTCTTTAGCCGTTAGAAGTCAGCAGAACCATAATCTGCAACAAGAAGAAGAACAATGTCGCATGGTATTTGTAAAGCTGACTTCGCGCTGCGATGCGGCTAAAAACTGAGTGATGAGATGCAGCGTGCTTTACTATTTGGAGGAAAAATAGCTCTTATCTCTGCTTGTATATGTTAATCATCAGTCAATCAGATAACTGTTAAAGTGGTCAAAGTGCAACATTACTAATGTCTGCAGATAATGGATATGAGTGACAAAGAAGTAGAAATTCTCGCTCGACATCTCGGTCACGATGCAAAAACACATAAAGACTTTTATCGGCTGAGCGACTCCACTGTTCAGCTCTCGAAGGTACTGTAGCTTTTAGAAATAGTGAACACTGCAGCAGTACCGCTGTCGCATCCCTTTTCAGCATTAAAGTATGGTTGAATAACACGTGTCAATGCTATATTTTAATGATGAAGTTTATTCGCTACATAGGCAGTAAAGCTGTCCATGGTCATGGTCAGTAACCATATGAAATTCTATTTTGCAATGTATGTAGGTGCTTATCCACTTAATTGTGTATATCTCAGTTTACGTACATTTGTGTTTACATTTTAAGATATTATCATCAACAATTGGAAAACAAGCAATCGTATTGACGTGCGTACCCACGCCAGGGTGTACTTGATACCCCTGTGACCTTGACCTTTCACCTTTTGACATCAGGTTTAACGCATGCCAAGGGCCTGCCGTGGACTATATCTGTACTAAGTTTGGTGTTGATAGCTCCAGTCGTTTTCCTTTTAGAGCGCAGTCGCAGACAGTCACACAGACTCACAGACGCGACTCATCACAATACCCATGCCATGGCGGCTATCGCCGGCCAGCATTGGTAATGACGTAAACAGTTAACATAAATGATGACGAACATACTTGTTGTTTTTCATAGGTTGCCCAGCTCCTCTTCGCTGTGGACACTAAACGATTACATGAATTCAAGGGAAGGAACCTCAATGACATTAACTTTGATGGTAATTTTCCACACTGTAGCCACTGTTACTTTGTACAGATTATATTCATTGTGATATGCTGGCTGAAATAGAATGATGTGATTGAATGAATAGTATTGAAGCAAGTTGCATGGTATTTACATTGTCATAGCATGAGAGGTGGCAATAGAAGCAATGGCAGTAATCTTCTTATGGTTGGTTAGACATTAACGGTACTTTCAACACATTTTCAGTTATATTGCTCTTTTACTGCATTATGCTGCAGTAATAGTTGTGATGCTGCTGTTGCTTCTGCTGCTACTGCCACAAGTAGTAGTATTCTCAATAGTACAAAATCGCTCAATGTGGATACCCCTCTTGCGTTTAACCCCTCCAACCCTGTTACACAAATTGTCAGTTTTTAACCCATGGTTATTTTTTGCCCTAAGGATGGTGGGTCCATGTATAGGCCACTTTAAGCCGTGCACTGTTATACTGGAAAATTTGCCATTTCAACCTTCGACATTCTCGTAGCAATGAACAGCGTCAAATGTGATCACTATTTAGGCTTACGTCGTTGATAGATTGCATTTTTTATGCGTACTTATCTGCTCATGTTTCACGTCCTTCTACTTCATTGCACGAGTGTGACGTGATCATTCCATGTATGCTACTGAATAAATACAGAAATGAAAGTGAACGTAAACATTCGTGATAGACGGTATGACCATTATTAATGTTTCGTTGTATTTGTGTACATGCACAATTCGCATGTCAAGTTAGTGTGAAGGTCGAACGACGGTTATTACATTTCCGAAATCGTGGTGGAGTCGTGGTCGACTAACCCGAGTTAATGGCGCGTTGAGGTGATGTGGTGAGGGTTAACGATATCAACTTCCACATACAAAGGGGTTGAGATTGCAAATAATTCAGTATAATTTTTATTTCTCACGACCCGGTACTGTACAAAGTGAAATTGTACTCCGTTCATTCTTCGGTCCTTAAGGCCGGCGGAGCGCAGATTTGTTGTGACACATGTCTCGCCGATAATTTCCAGCAATATGTGATAATGAGCGAGGCCCAATGTTTCGTTGCAGACAATCAGATACGAAGAATGGAGGCTGACGGAGCTCCTTCCTCAGCTGCAGAATTCTGACGAGTGTATGAAGTGGCTGGCGAAGCATCGACTAGGTACTCAGAAACGAGGTCACGTGTGGCGTATGTGCTCAGCCAGCGTCGCTGGGGGCATATAACGACGGCGTGGACGGCAAGCGTTGGGCTTGTCGCAGTGCAACTGGCGGCAGAGTATTCGCCATGAGTCATTTTTCTCAGGCAGCCATTTGTCCCTGCAGCAGATTATTCTTATCATGTACTTTTGGGCACACGACTCACCACAGACAATAATTGCTCATGAAACAGGTATAGATAGGGCGGAGACAATCGCTGATTGATGTAATTTTTGTCGAGGTATCTGTGAAACGTGGGTGGAGGAAAATGGGGAGGAAATTGGGGGAATGAATGATCAGGGGGAACCAATTGTCGTGGAAATAGATGAGACGAAATACTTTCATCGGAAGTACCATTTGGGGCAATGGCGGGAGGGGCACTGGGTGTTTGGTGGTATGGAGCGTGAGACGGGGAGGTGCTTTCTTGTGGAAGTAGCAGACCAAACAGTCGCGACGCTGTCACGCGAAATCGAAAGACACATTCTGCCAGGCAGCCACATCGTTTCTGACGGTTGGGCATCATATGCTCAAATCGACAGAATACACGTGGCATATACACACACTCGGTCGTTGTCCATCAGGACAATCATGTGGACCCAAACGAGCAGGACACACATACACAGAATGTGGAGAACATGTGGATGCGGGCGAAAAGGAAGCTGCGACGCCAGTTTGGGACAAGCAGGGAGTTGTTCCCTTCTTACCTGCACGAATTTGTCTGGCGTAATGCCATGAGAAACCGGGACAAGTTCTCCGCGTTCTGTGGATGTGAGTCCGACACCTACGTGCTTTAGGTGCAGTATGTCTGTATGTGTACCTGTTTGTATATATGCTGCCAAGGTTTTTCATCGCTGACTGAAATTTCTGTTACACTAAACGGAACATATGGTATTAATTATAATGTTTTGTGCAATATAGTGGACAGCAGTAGCATTGATGAATTCTGTGCTGCTTGCAGGAAGGGCGTGAGACGATCATTAGCATCACCTTATCATGAACACTCGTTTCTGAATCTGTCTCTGTCTTGCATACTGCCTCTGTTTGAAGAAATTTGTAAACGTTTTAATAAGTGTATTTTTTCTAAGTCAGCGTTAAGCCGATCGCTTACTGTATTCAGTATAATTTTTAAATGTTAAATTTCAGTGATAAATTTGTGTACCGCTTTAAAGTTATTTAACTGGTCAATTCATGATTATATGTCAGGTAGAGTGTGTCTTTCGCAACGTTTTAATAAGTGTATTTTTTCTAGGTCCGCTTTATGCCGATCGCTTACATCCACCTGAACAGCAGTCAAATGTTGACCATCCAGCAGAGCAGTCCACAGTCACAAAACCAGCCACTTGAGCAGTCAACTGGATGTCCCCTTTATGATCAGTGTCCGAATCCCAAAAGGGAACGTAATGCCGGTAAGCGACGGTCTTCTATTCCTTCTATCCACTTAACCAGTGACGTTCATTTGGAGTTTGTGAGAGTCTGCTGCAAAGAAAGTAAAAAGTCAAAAAGTCAGAAAAATCTAGAAAAAAAAACAAAAATACGATACGTGCTGAAGTTGGATCGGCCACCTACTGATGTGTGTTCGATCCAGAATAGACTAAACAGTGGTCGTTTATAGTCAGGGGATAGCATTCAACCTCAAGTGCGCCCTTGCAAAGAGGTAGGCAGGCAGCTCGCCAATACGCGACCAGTCACCGGCATCGTCGGCGGAGGAGAATTGACTGACTTGGTTCTGGATGTTTTCGCCAGATTCGATACAGACATCCGCAAAATAAACGTCGCGGCCAGTGCTCCGACAGTTAGCAACGTGTCTGGCGTGCATACTGGTTGCAGGCGCGTTTGCGGAGAGACGAACCACGTGCAGTTTTTGCGCACTGTTATGCACATTCACTTAGTCTGGTGTTGCAGGACGCCATCAAGAAATTTCTTTGTCCGGATGCTCTGACCATGATGCGGGATTTGATCACATTTGTGCGCAGTTCCCCCATAAGATTAGCCTGGTTAGCGTGTTTGCAGACAAAGAATGTCCATCTTCGTCCATTTTGTGCAACACGATGGACAATGAGAGCTTCGTCCATAAACTCCTTACTTGCAAACATCGAGGAACTGATGACATTCATGAACGAGATATCAGTCACCAATAAAAGTAAAGCAGGTTACAAGGCAAAGGGTTTTGGCAGCCCAGCTGTGCAAATTCAGGACTTATTTCGTGTTGAAACTCATGGGCAAGGTTTGACCATATCGACATACGCGCATTCAGGCCACAGCACTAAACTTTCATCATGGTCTGTCATCTATTGAGATGCTCAAGCAGACAATACTGAACTTGCGAGAGAAGGCAACTAGCTTTTGGCGCTAAGATGTTACCAGGGATATAGTCCTCGAGACCGTGGTCTTGGTCTCGAGAGCACTCGAGACCAATGTTATGCGGTCATGGTCTTGGTATTGAGAGGCAAGGTCTTGGTCTTGAAGGGCCGACCGACCCTTCTGTCGTTCGAAAAGTTTTAAGACCAGCTGTGTACGGCACCTGTGCGTTGTAGTGTGCAGTCATGTCTCGAATTGGCGTCTTCATCACCAAATGCCACTGTCAAGAACATCCTCTGCAATGACAGTTCAAGTCTCCACGTCATTTTGTGAGCTCGATGTACTGCGTTCCAGCAACCTCCGCCCTAGTGGAGAGAATCTTTAGCCATGGTGGCGTCTTCATGCGTCCCCACAGGGCACGCATGACTGATGATGTATTGTGTGACTTGGTGTTTGCGAAATGCAATGCTGCTTTGTACTCTACACATTGGCGTCATTTGACAGTTGACTCATTCACTGACATAGTTTACTGAGTACCGGTAGTTTTGCGGTTTTGCCATAGACATAAGATAATGGCGATAGTTTGTAGACTAGTTTGTGATGTACACATGACGAAGACGACGATGATGAAAGTTTATAAAATAGTTTTGACATAAACATGGTGATAATTATGACGATATTTTGTTGAGTAGTTTATCAGCAGGACACTACAGAACTATTCCATCGTAAGTTATCGTATCAATCTTCCACTCTGTGCATTCGTTTCGAAACTGAAGCCAAAGAAATACTTCAAGCGGTCAAAAACTTCTTGATATGTTCGTTGAGATAGTTGGCGGAACAAAAAGTATAACTTCGAAACACATATTGGAGCATTCAAGGAGGACAGTAAGTTTGTGCACCTGTTGCCAGAACTACATAAGCCGCTGCGCATGGTTCTCACCATTCCCATCACAGCATGAACTGCAGAAATATCTTTTTCCGCCCAACGTCATTCTGGAATCAACTCCCTTTATCTCTTCATCAATCTCATTCTGGTATACCAGATCCTCAATTTCCGACTCACCTTTTCCTTTACTGATCACTGATTCCTGTTCTGATTCACCACTCAGCTCATCCATAACTCCTCCATGGATTTTTCTACACCCCCAGGGGGTTAACACCCACTACTTTATTACGTACACCCCGACCAATTTGAGTTAGTAACCCTCCCCTCCGTGTGGGTCAAGTCTTGGACAGATGCCGAGGCAGCACGGGGCATTTAGTGAATAGGCCTACACATCAGGTGCGACAAATGACTAAGCATAAGCTCGATCCGACCAAAATTGCTGCTACTTCTTTTGACGGTGCATCTAATTTTAGCAGTGCCAAAGGTGGTGTGCACTGTGCAGGGATTTGTTTTAGACATCATACATACGTTTGTGAGCAGTTCTTCTCGTCAATGAAGCTGAACAAATCAGCTTTACGTTCAAGACTTGCAGATGAACATCGTCGTGCAACACTTCGTTTGGCTACCGCACACGATATCAAGCCAAGCCTAGACGTTCTAGTTTAAGTTGTTTCCGCCAAACGCTGCCAGCTTAGCAGCCAAAGCTCGTCTAACTGACACACGTGATATTGATTCTTGTAATAAATACGTCCAGCACATTCATGAAACCTCTATTGTTGAGTTTTATTGTGCTTTAGGTTAGTAACAAAATGATCTCCTATTGATAATTTTCCTCACAAAAATTAATGCGGCCCACTGAACGGCAATTTGTTTCCGTTGAAGCCCACTATGCCTGCTGAGTTAGACCCCTGACATAGACAGATCCGTTTAGGGACAGCCTCGACGGGATGTAATTAACTGCACTTTTTATTGCAAGTTTTGTTGTTTAATTTACAGTTACAGAGCTTAAATTTATCATATTGTATAATATTATCGTTTATAATCGTATGGACAAAGTGACCATAGATATTTCCAATATGGCCCTAACCGCTAACCAAAAGTTCACCATTTCCTGTGTCAGGTAAACAAGCCAGTTAGAGCACCGACAACTGAAGAATGCTACTCTGATGCTGCGCATGCACAGTTACCGAGTCTGCGGGACTGCGGGTACAGCTGCATGAAGGAGTCTGGCTGGTTGACGATAGCATTCGTGTGCATGACATAGTTATGGTAAAACTGTCGGTGAGGATTTATATATTACAACAAGTTGTTTATATGGCAGCAATATTTGGTATTGACACTTGCATTTTGTTTCTGTTATTTGCATGTATGCACAGGCACTTCCATCCTGTCAGTGTGCAGTCTGAAGCTGCCAGTTTGCAGCTGCCGTAGTTATTTGTACTTGTAACAAACAGTCTGTGATAGTAAACATCACGTTTTTGGTTTGTTTGTCAGAATGACACTTGCAGTTGTGCCTTACCTGGCTGCATTCATGTCATGGCAGTGCTGCTGGTCTGAAAGTGCCACAAACACGAAAGAGAACAAACCTGTCTGCACTACGCCGCAGAGCTCTTGCTGGCAGGAAACGAGGAAGGAAGTGGGGCCTGGATTCAATGGAAATGTGTGCACCGGATTCTGTCCGTGCTAAATGCACAAAGGTGAGCCAGATCAATAGCTGCTACAAATTTAAGTTGTTTAATGATTCCACTTGTGAAAGAAATTTGAAAATTGGTTGAAACTATGCTGAATTTGTTTGTTGTGTAACAGACAACAGCTTCAAAGAAGCAGCTGTCGCCAGTTTGCGAGCTGACGACAGAAAAGGCTCAAGTGAAACTGTTGCTGCCGCCAATGAAGCAATCCAGCAAACGTCTACTGTAATTGTGATGATTATGCTAGTAAGCATTCACAGTAATGTGCGTGATTTATAGTTTGCAGAATTGCGTAATGCGTAAAATACTTCGCGGAATGACTGTGCGGAAAGAACCTGATTGGCCGTCGGCGAAAACCACGTGACCGCCGATTTTTCGCAGAGTAACACCCTTCTTCATGGGCAGAAGCCTTAATAAAATGTGTAAAACAACTGTGGAAAGTTGAATGCCAGAATGACTGTTCAAGTAAACTGACATTGAGTAAATTGACGGTAATATTGCATGTTACAAATGGATGTTGTAAATGAATGAAATGAAGTTCATGAACACAAGCTGTTGCGTTTGTCGTTTAGTCAGTGCGTTCGTCGTTCGTTCGTTATTGCGGGCAGGAGTCCAGCCTACTCTGGACCATAGCGCTGAGACCTTTATGTCGGTCCAATGCGCCAGCCCAGGGAGAGGAGGGGAATTGGTAGGTGTGTGCGGTGTATGTGCGAGTTGTGTAGGGTGGAGGAAGGGTTAAGTAGGCG
>Ga0209363_1001310_pt1 | contig 11748 bp, 11 predicted proteins | sample WorMetexBAHAMAS3_FD_187385 | JGI IMG/M metagenome (GOLD analysis project Ga0209363, IMG submission 187385) | Marine gutless worms symbiont microbial communities from Max Planck institute for Marine Microbiology, Germany - Inanidrilus exumae... | ecosystem: Host-associated > Annelida > Digestive... | reverse complement strand
TTTCTTAACAATCCAAGATGGAAGACGACTGCCATATTGAAAAATAGAAAAAAATGGCCATATATTTCGGCAAAGGTTTTACAGACTGGCATGAAATTTGGCAAAGTGACATGCCCATCTTCGATGAGGCCTTTTTCAAAATTATGAGACCACTAATTTTACATTACAAAGGCGACCTGCCAACAAGTAAGCTTGTTCTTTGTTGTATAGTTTATCACATCTGCCGTCTAGCGAGCTGGTTTTAGTGAATGGCTAGCCAGCCAAATTACGCTACAGCTGAACTGGCTTAACCGGCCGACAACTTGGTCAGCCAAGCCACATTTTCTAAATGGTGGTGGCTAAGAGGTCTATAACACGCTGACAGACAGACACAGACCATGTCACGTGCAACATCCGTAGCAACAGGCCGTATCTATGCACTGCAGTGCATGCGACGCATCCTAAAAACGTTGTGGACATCAGACAAACAAGGCGGAAATAATGCAAAAAAGTGCCTGGAAAACTGGACTATGGCCCATGCCCGCAAGCTGCAAGTACCCATACATCAGTACTGTCATCTATAAATCCATTCATCAAATTTGTGTACACTTAACAACGACATTATTGCATAGGCTTACAAATTCGCTCCAAACCTCTGACTGCAAATGACGTGTGTGTTGTACCTCGGTGTCAATGTAAAATCCAGTTGTTTTTCATGATCACAACATTACAAAGATGGCGGAACCATTTGTTTTTGAAAAAAAACGAGAAACATTCAAGCAACTGCTTATCTAACATACTGGTACCTATTTATTTCGTTGTGTGGTGATCACGTGCATACAAGGCCAAAGAATAGAATGCGTGTACCAGTTCCATTAACAACAGCTCAGCAACTGATGCGGCTGCTGACCCCACCCACCCAATGGTCGCATTCAACTAAGGGGCCGTGCACATATTATATAACACACAAGGGATGGAGGAGGGGTACAGCTTTTGTTATATTCTGTTACGTGGGGTGAGGGGTAGTTGAATCATCATTATATAACACGTTTTGGCTTCTGATTAGGCAGCAGTTCGTAGCAATTTCTGGTAGGCGTATAGGCTGGACATAAATGCCGTGTAGCGATCGAAAGATTTTTATGTGACTTGTTTGGGTGAAAATTTTTATTGGTGTTGTTTTGGATAATCTACCGTACACCATTATACAACAGTTCCACTTATTGAAGCTAAGTTTACTATTTTGTGTGTAGATTTCTAGTTAGGTCATTTTTGGGGGATTTATTTGACTTTGTTATATATAATTTTATGAAGTTAGAAAAATGCCATATATTGTTACATAGGGTGGGAGGGTGGTCCAAAAACACGAATCTGGCATTATATATGTGAATGGCAGCTGATGTGACGTGAATTGGATCTCTGGATGTAGGTAGGCTCCAACAACTCATCTATGGGCCATCTCTTTCTGTGGTCAGGTCTGGACTGCCGTCTAATAACCTAACAACAAGTAGCTTAGCTCCTCACACCAAAAACTAACTCATCCGTTTACACCAACATCACACACACACACGCGCGCAACCCACACCAAAGCTGCACCGTTAACCACAGTGGGCTTAAATGTTAGCAATTATGCAAACATTTCCAAACTCGCAAAAACGACAATGGAAGTTTTAAACCGTTGACAAAGGTAACTGGTTTGCTTATCACATACTCGCAATTTCGCTGACACGTTCTGACTGCTTACATACGTGTTCTAAAAGTACTCATCTAGACGTGTGTTTACTAGCAGCCTAACTGTTAACAGAGAATATTTCTGTCATTCGCTGGTAAAAAGATGACCAGAGATTAGTGATATTGTTGGCAGTTGATAACTACACTGTGTCTCAAAAAATGACGCAGCTTTGGCTTGTTATAACTTCAACGAAAATTGAACAACTTTGACAATTTTTTTGGCAGAAATGTTGCTAACAAAATAAGCAGTCAAATGGTACTTTATTTTCCAACCTCACGTAACTAGTACCTGGAGAAACAGAAAACCGAAAATTGCGTCTTTTTACGTAAACGTTGAATATTGCTTTGCCAATATACACAAAATACACTTGGTCACAGCTGAACCACTCTTCATTGGCACAGGAATGATCCATATACAACGAACACAACCTAGCAAGGGACTATAGCATGCTACCGTCTGTTACCACACACTCATCGTTTACCAAGTCTGTCGTGATGTCGATCAAAAGTGAGAGTTGTTCTTTGTCGAGCCTAAGGTGGAAAGTCAATGGATAGTACTGGTGGGATATCTTACTCTCTCAACAAATGTTAACTGTTATCAAGCACGTTGTCAACGTCAATATTATTTACCTTTCAGCAGCAACACAGCTCATGTATGCACCAGTGCATGGTGCACACAAAACAGTTCAACAGCTGCTGCGCAAAACTCTCAGCTTCATTTCTCCTGAGCTATGGTCCCAACGAGCCAGAGCTGAACTCAACTGATTACAAGATTTAGGAAGTCTACAGCAGCGTGAATATGAATTGCAAGTCAACAAAATTGAAGACATCAGGCAGCGACTGGTTGAACTCTGGCAATGCAGTAATACAACATCTGAGTGGAAAGATGCAATTTTCATGTTTCAGTGTTTTGCCAGGTAGTGCAGAAGCATTACTTAAGCAAGTAGGAAAATAAATCATAGTTTGACTGCCTGCTGTCTCGGTAAAATTCCTGCCAAAAATTATCAAAATCAGTTGATGTACATCAAAGTTATAGCAAGCCAAAGGAGTGTCGATTTTTTTGGGACACAGTGTTGAGAAGCCCTCACCTGAGGTCATACCAACCATTTTGCCGTTAGTGTTACTTCCTTACAGTTTCCAATTCAGGTCCACTTTTTTCCACTGTTTTCCCAATTTCACTTTCAGCCAAAAAAGGAACATTTTTCATCATGTGACCTTGAACTCTGACCTCTGAACTTGAGCAGATGATGTCAAGGTAAATCCCCATGCTCAATATGTCGACAGTCATTCCGTTCGAAATTTACAGTCTGGAAATACACACTGATTCATACAGCTGTCCGACTGCAATACCCAGCCATAAAGTGGTTGGTAAACAGAAGCATAACAAAGCAGACATTAGCTGGCAATATCAAGGATCCGCAATTACAACTAGGTATGGTACATGCCAACTATACACAGCACACACAGTCCTACGTGCAACAAAAAACGACACAAAATTATAAGTGTCACAAACATGAAAACAGCAGATCTAATGACGTAGATTAGCACCAAACCACTGAGCAAATTCTCGAATCAGAACAGTCGTAATGATATCTGTACATCCACAGCTCGCAGATTGTACGCTAATACAATTCAAGTGCTTCAGATGACTGGCAGCGTCAACAACAGAACGTCGCAACCAATTCAACAGCCTTTCATATCCACTCTCTGAATACCTGAACACTTAGAAGCTATATCCGAATGTACATATCTGTAAGTCTTGTCTGGCAGACTTTCAACAAGCATAACTGCCCAACAGTCTTCTGATGCCGAAGATGCCTTCATAGCATCCTGTTGCGGCTTCACGTACACTATAAATGTCTTGTCCTCCACGTGTTCAGCGAAGAATTTCTTTGCAATAGACAGCCAATGACTGCCATCACTAGGACGAACACCTACAAATGCATATCACACAGTCAGCATAAAACGTCCTGTGTAAGCTCCACAGCTGTAAAAATAGGGCCTGTTCAATTCCAGGCTGAAGGTGTAAAAAGCGACCAAAATGGATTTAGATATTGTGTCTGTTTTGTGTTAGTATCTTTGTTACTGGTGAATGTTTGCTTTCGTTGCATTCAATTTAGTTTCGTCAGTACTAAGCCAAGAGGTTGGCTGGAAAGAACGTTTCCGAAATGACCCGTTTTGTGTCGTAAAAACCATAAATCAATAATCGATGTCCGTAACTGCAGACTCATCACAGAGGATCGGCTGAGGAAGAGCAGTGGCTTGTAAGCTCCACCTCGTCAAGAAATGATGTGAAACAGTGTCTTGTTACAACTGTAAACACCATCATCAGGATACAGAATAAAGTTGCACTGGATGAGTACGACACATTGCCAATAACTGACTCAGCTTTCCCAATGTCAAATTCAGCAGTTTTTGCCTAACAAGCAACTTAACAATGTTACGATTATGATAAGCAGACACACCTTCAAGTTTAACACTGACTGCAAGACATGGCAGCTGCTGAAACCGTGTTGGCAAAAGACGAATATCTTCTATGTGGACGGTGCCGCAATCACCGAAGTCAACAAACTTCATCAAAACCTGACGCAATTAAAAACACAAAGCCACAGCACTAGGTTTATTGGAAGGAAGCAGCCTTCAAAAAAGGAAGGCAAAATCATAACTGCACCAACAAAGTAGAGCATTGTTCAAACACGTTACAAGACCCTGACCAGATCCCACTTTGGGCAATACTTTGGCAGCAGTTAGTTAGTTTTGAAGTTTAACATCCCTTTTCAGCACAAATATGGCTATATCAGCGACAAAGGTCAGGGATGAAGAGCTATCCCTACCCAGTAACGGAAGGTCAACGATATATTAACCTCAACCCTGGCTGCCTTTTTGTTCAGCAGCCACCCAAAAAAGGAAAGAGATTGAGAGGCTCATTTAAGTTATTATGCTAGTGCCTAACACAGAGGGAGACAACTATCACACCGCAAGACAAAACTGAATCAAATACGACAAAAACAAACATGCATCCTTAACGAAAAAATACATATCACATAAAATCAACACACACAAAAACTAAAGCCAGGTTTAGTCGCCTCCTACGACATCCGGTCTGGGAACATAATGGGACTATTCTGGTACAATGGAAAAAGATGGAAAAGCAAGGAAATAGATGAAGCGAGTAAGAAAGGGGAAAAGGGAAAAGTAAAAGATACTAAAAGCAGTTGGGAAGTGAAGGGATTAGGGGGGATAGCCCCAGGCCCACACAAGCAGGCAGTATTTTACACTGACTGCAAACGTTTCACCTGGGGATCAGCTGTTTTTCAGCCTATTTCTCAACTAATGACACTTACAGCCTGCACAGAATATTACCATAACACATTTTCTACCACAAATTAGTACTAAGCTGTGTCTAGTATTTCATTACATAAATTAGAACAGGACCAACTACTATTACGAATAGTGCATCAAACCAGTTTCCTCTACACTAACAGAGGCAGAAGGCATGGAACCAGTCTGTGGTGGTGACTTCACGACAGAACGGTACCATATATCTCCAATGCGTGCTGCATACAGCCGTCCAACAACCAGTGCAGAAACGTCCGACACCTTCAATGCAGTCTACAAATTAAAACAAACAGAAAACATACACCACATTTTCATACAAAATTATGCCATATTATTTCAACTAATGGCCGCAATTTTGAGTAACAGTTTAGTAGAGCTTGTATAAAACCAGCATAACATCCGTTCTATCAACAGTAATCAGTGGATCAAGAACAGAGGAAAACAGTGGTCGATCTTCCCCAGCTGGGGTCAATGCAGTGAGTTCCCCTCAAGTTAGTCAGTCGGAGTTTAACGTCCATTTTCAGCACATGTATGGCTATATCAGAGATGAAAGGTCATGGTGAAGAACTACCCCTAACCAGTGAAAGAAGGCCAGCGATGTATTAACCTCAATCCTGGCCGCCTTTATGTTTAGCAGCCACCCAAAAAGGGAAAGGGATCGAGAGGCTCATTTAAGTTGGGGAGATCTGAGTCAGCCTTCTTCATCAGATTACAAAGAATCCTTGGGGTCATTTGGACTACAAGCACCACCACATATGTCAAAGTGCTTGCCAAAATGGTCAGTTTAATGTGTATTTGGTTTTTCTTTTCATACACATACACCGAAAAGTGATCGACATTCAAGCCAACACTTACACGACCATTGCAGAATAACTGCAGCAATGCCATCATTGTCCGCAAGTCTTGTACAAATCTGTCGGGAACAATCTGACATACATGCATACACACCATTCTTACCACATACCATTCACTTAAAAGTCAACGTTTTGGAGTTTAACGTCCCTTTTCAGCACAAACATGGCTATATCAGAGACGAAGGGTTAGGGGTGGACAGCTATCCCTACCCAGTAAAGAAATGCCAGAGATATATTAACCTCAACTCACTGCAAAAACAAGCATGCATCTTTAACTAAAAATACATATAACATACAATCAACAATAAAAAACTAAAGTCAGCTTTAGTCACCTCCTACAACATCCGGCCTGGAAACGGTGTGGGACTATTCTGGTAGAATGGGAAGGAATGGAAAAGCAAGAAAATAGATAAAAAAATAAGGAAGAAAAAAAGGAAATATTAAAAGATACTAAAGGATAGAGTAGAAGGTGGGGAAGAGGGGAAGTAAATGAATAAGGGGAGGGGGAATTGCCCCGGGCCAACATGGGGCTTGTTGGAGCAGTTTTACTGTCTGCTCTGCATGCCCTTGCTGACTGCAACTAGAGCACTCAGACTGGCAGAAGATGGTAGAGTTCTCAGTGGTTATTACCCACAACATCTCTGAACCAAGAGTCACATACCATAATAAAACACAACATAAATGCACAGAGTACATACCCGGAAATCTGTGGGATCTTCAGCATACGTTACATACACGGACTCGCCAGACGCAATCTCAACATGTTGAATCTCAACTACCTCGTAAGACTCCTCCACTCTAAACACAATCAGCATGCAATTGCATTACTTTAACAACAACAACAAAAATTAGCCCCATATGGGACTGACGGTCGACTCCTACTTACTGCCAACTTCACAGTCACGTGACACAAAAACTAGGACAAAAATAAAAAATCCGGCCCCAACAAGCTTTAGGTATTGCCCCCTAATTTGAGAATCTGTGGTCATTTGCCAGCTTCACAGAAAAACGCAAATAGAAATCTGTCGCTAATCTCTACATGAAAGACGCGACCAGCAAATGGCTTGCACTGGCGTTTACAATGGTATCGATTTACTGAACTCTAGTCCTGGTTCACTTAATTGCCTTAGCAGTAGCCTACATTTGTGACCGCTTCGTTAGTTCAGTAGTAGCGTATTCAAGTTGTTCGTAATGGCACAAAATCGCAGGAGTAAAATTTGAAGTTATTTCTCTGTCAAACGGGAGGATGATGTAAAAGCTCAATGCAATCACTGCAGATTAAAGATTACAGAAAAATGAAGCATTGAACGCAATTTGCTGTAATTTTTATAGGTACAGACTAGTGGCAAAGTTACATCAAAAATCCAGATCCAAATCCGGAACCGGCCGGATATTAGGCGCCGGTTAACCGAATCCGGTATCCGGCAGAAAATCACTATCCGTCCATCCCTACTTACTGCCAACTTCAAAGTCACGTGACACAGAAACTAGGACAAAAATCAAAAATCCTGCACCGATAAGCTTTAGGTATTGTGCTATAATTTAAGAATCTGTGGTCACTTGCTAGCTCCCGTTATATATGAGGGAGGAGATAGCATTTGAAAATGACCAAATTTCCGACTTCAAGGGCTCGTGACCTTGACCTTGGATCGGGTCATACTGCATACCGTCATGCATCATTCGTCAACCTCTACCTACATACCAAATTTCATTGAAATCGAAAAAACTTTTTGTGGACGGACGGACGGACAGACGAACGTACGGACGGACATTTGAGACCGACTGTATTGTCGACCTAACAACCCACTCAACGGCCATTTATCCAGAACAATGCAAGTCAGCCAGTACTGGCAAAAAAAATCAGTCAGTTATAATTATAAGTGCTAGCCCGCGGATAATAAACATCCCTGAAAAGGGCGTGGTCAGATCACCTGAGCTATTTAAATTTTGGTAGGCCACAACCATATCTCTGGGACGGCTGAAGCTAGAATGGTCAAATTCTAAACACAGGTAGGCTATGTCAAGTCCCAGCATATGGATGAGGTGGGGTCAGAGTCACGTGATCCATTCTAAATTTTGGGGCCCCAGTGATATCTCTGAAACGGCTGAAGCGACAGCTGCCAAATTTTACACAAGTCGATTACATCATGTCCTAGCTGACGGATAACAAACCACCCCTAAAAGGGGGGGGCGGTCAGGGTTAAATGACCCATTATCAATTTTGACATCTGCAATCATATCTCCGGAATGGCTAAAGCTAGTCACCAAATTTTGTTTGCAGGTAGAACATATCAAGTGCTAGCCATGAAATGACAGACTACCCCTAGTCGGCGTTGTCAGGGTCATGTGACCCGTTTTTTAACTTTGCCCCGATCATCTTTGGAATAAGTGAAGCGAGGCACTTCGACTTTCATGTGCTGATAGTGACAGTGAGAAATCGTGCATGCATGAAAGGGATATGTTCAGATCATGTGACCTCTTTTAATTTTACGAAATAAGTGATAATATCTCGTTGATGATGCAAGATAGATACAGTTACGATGGAATAGTAATAGGAAATCATATGTTGCCTATCAAATGGCACCATTCCTAATGCCCTTGAAAGTCAATTTTGCCGTATGAAACCTTTCTAACTCCCACACCTAATAAAACATGGCATGAATTTGCTAACGTAGCACATCGTGCGGTCCCTCTGTGATAGCTAAGCCTATTGTATGGGTATAGCTGAAATACTGGCAAAAGTCAAACTGGCAACTTTTTTGGTGCACACCGTATACTCACTGGCAAATAACTTGATAAATCGAAAAAATCTAAGACAAAACACCATAAAATTGTCAAAAAATGAAAAATTATTCACAAAAACAGCAGCTAAAAACTTTCAAAAATTGTGATTCAACCATTATGCTAGCTGGTAAGACAACAGACAAAACATATGCAAAAACTAAAATTTTAAAATCTCACAAGACACATTAACATCATTAAAATCATTTTTAAAATCACACGGTACAGTAATGAAATGATTACCGGTCCCAAAGATCTGTGATGGCAGCCATCTGATCAACCAAGGATGTGGAGCCATCAATGGTCCGCATGTCAACAGTGAGTGGTGTGTCACTCGTCACCTCGATGACGCAACTGATGGCTGAGTTCATCAGCCAATCAGCAGCTCGACGCGACCACTGCGTGTCATCTGGCGGCAGACCACGTAACTGGCAAGACACTGCCTGTTCACACAACATCATTCAACAAGATGCAGTCAAAGATGGCAGACTTCACTCTCAAGGCTGCCACATAAAGATCTTAACCACACAACGTCGTCTGACGTAAGAACTGGATAAAAGATACACCTTGTCTTTGACTGTGGCCTATTCCTGACATTACACGAAATATGACGTCATCCACAAAACTGAAAGTACATAACGTATCGTACGGAAGTCAGAGAAGGAGCTGCGGCCACAGGCAACATGTTCAGAAAATAGCGTGAAATTTAGTCGTGTGGTTGTTGACATATGCGAGCAGACCAGACAGACAAACAAACAGACAGACAGACAGACAGTCATGCAGTGGCAAAGTAATAACCCGCCAAAAACAAACACAAAGATATGTCATTAATAATAATACACTTATGAAGCCCACAATGGGTGCAGCCACAACTGAACATGGGGTACCAGTACTTGAAAGGTGGTTGCCACTAGTATGGTGTAGATGTGGAAAGTGTTTCTGCCAACAGTGGCACAAGCACTGCACAGAAAAATACAACTCTGTAAGTCATGTACAAATGTGGCTAACCTGAGGTGGAAGAGCTATGAGATCATCATAAGGAAGTGACCTGAGACTGTCCACATTCACTTCCTCGCAGTCACCATAATCTATGAACTGAATCATCACCTAAAACAGTGTTTATAACTTTATGTTTACTGTTATGCACTGAACACAACATGAACAAAACCGCCACTGAAATTCTGCAAACAAGCTCGTCAACAAACTCAAATACCTTATGCGCCCAGACTTGTTAACGAGTCAAGCATTAGCCCAGTCCAAGTCGATTACTGTCGGGTTTAAGTACGAGAATGAGCCACAATATCTTGGCCAAGTTCGACAATCAGCCAGATCTCGTCTACGTTTGCCCCAAACAGAAGTACTCTTGCCAGACAGGCTAGTTTTTCACGGACTACATCTTACGGCGCCTTTACTGTCAGATCTTTACTGAAATAGAAAAGCAGGTACTGACTTGTATGCAGTGTTGCTATTGCCACTCAATTTTAGGACGGCCGAGTCCGACAAAAAAGGACTTGAATGCGGACTCGAGTACTATAGGTCTGCTACTTTCCGTTTTACGATCAATTATAACGAGCACACCCTGAACTCACACAAACACATCTCCATTCTGGATTAGTCAGTCCTCCCTCATCCTCTTCCTCTACCAGTTCTGGAAAAGAACCTCTGCCGATAACTGTCATAGGGTTTCTACAGGCCGAATGTTCTTCCGTTGTCCAACTAACAGTGTCAAAGTACTGAAGGATACCTTCACAACAAGTACAAAAAGATAAGAACAGTTTAGCTGCCCGCCTGATATGCCTACGTCACGTATACCTTAACATAGTTAAACGACAGCACGTCATGTCATTCTGTAGTTATACGACAGCTGAACAATAATGCGCGGGCACAATGCAGTGATAATGACACAGAGCTATACAATGATTCCAATACAAAGTACTTCATAACTGCCAACGGGATGGTTCACAGTGACGACTAAACTCTGATAACAGTGTCAGTATTTTTATGGTCTGGTTGTTAGATCGTCAACAGGTCCACACAGCAAACAACAATGCGAAACCTTTTGTTCAGGTAACATTTGAAGGATGGAAGCCCGACTCCACTGGCTGCTGTAAGACGACAGTGCAGCACACAGTGAACCAACTGCAATCCTTGTTACCGGGTACAGCTCTTCTCGGAACTGCAACAACACAAATCCTTTTGCCACTGTCAACTGCATTTATAACAAGGCGTCGCCCTAATGGGACGTAACATGACTGGCCCGCCGCGTGCTGCCCCCTGGTGAGTTACGTTGCATAGGTGCCGCGTTACAGACGACAGACGGGGCCGACAGAAGCCGGCGATCATTACTAGTCTGCCCCCCAACTACACTATGTGTAGGCGGGCCAGTAACAATTCTCAATTTATCAGTCACCACCAACTTATCATCAGTATATCTCACAATATGCAACTGTTTACAGCCATGCCATTAGACAGTTCAACCTGCATTAGCCGAGCCCCAGTTAAGAACTGGAGGATTTCTACTGTCTGTATGCACTTCCCGATGGCAACTAATGCATTTGGATTAGAAAGAAGATGCCAAATTCTGCTCAACGGTGTTGCCAACACCGTCTCCATGTCATCTATATGTACATACAGTGACTTCTAATACTGTATAGCATGACACTTTTTTGCCCAACTGCTACATTAACTAGAAAACCTAAGCAGCTACCTAGTCACCGTAAAACTGGCAGCATGTGTTAACCCCCACTGCTTAAGGAAAAGGGGAAAGGTAAGGGAGCAGAGGGAAAGGAGAGGGATGGGAGAGGACAAGGCAAAGACAATAAGGGACAGGGAAGGGAAGAGGGGAGGAAAGGAGGAGTGGGGAAAAGGGGGATAAATTTCATCGTGATCGGCATATACTATTATACATAACCACACATAACCATGCAAACATGACTGATTTTGGAAATTTTGGGGGCTCCTGTGCCTACATCCCTAGATTGACCTGGGTCAAATTTTGGGGGCTCCTGTGCCTACATCCCTAGATTGACCTGGGTCAAATTTTGGGGGCTCCTGTGCCTACATCCCT